>ERZ869936.48-NODE-48-length-209728-cov-9.598088_pt1 | contig 209728 bp, 154 predicted proteins | sample MGYA00520876_ERZ869936 | MGnify/ENA primary metagenome ERZ869936 (study PRJEB32218, sample SAMN09650985) | biofilter metagenome | isolation source: enrty point of leading RO module | place: Saudi Arabia: Thuwal, RO plant located on Red Sea | collected 2016-02-17 ...
CAGTTGGGCAGTTTGACTGGGGCGGTCTCCTCCCAAAGAGTAACGGAGGAGCCCATTGGTACTCTCAGCCTGGTTGGCAATCAGGCATCGAGCGTAAAGGTAGAAGAGTGCTAAACTGCGAGACTCATCAGTCGAGCAGGTACGAAAGTAGGGCTTAGTGATCCGGTGGTCCCGTATGGAAGGGCCATCGCTCAACAGATAAAAGGTACTCCGGGGATAACAGGCTTATCGCTCCCGAGCGTCCATAGCGGCGGAGCGGTTTGGCACCTCGATGTCGGCTCATCACATCCTGGGGGTGGAGAAGCTCCCAAGGGTTTGGCTGTTCGCCAATGAAAGTGGTACGTGAGCTGGGTTCAGACCGTCGAGAGACAGGTCGGTCCCTATCTACTGTGGGCGTACGAAACTTGAGGAGGTTCTTCTTTAGTACGAGAGGATTTAGAAGGACGACCCTCTGGTGTTCCTGTTGTCGCGCTAGCGGCACGGCAGGGTAGCTAAGGTCGGAAAGGATAAACGCTGAAAGCATATAAGCGTGAAGCCCGCTCCAAGATCAGGTTTCGTAGGCTAATAGCCGAGAGTCCCCTGAAAGACGATCAGGTTGATAGGCCGGATGTGTAAGTGCAGTAATGTATTCAGCTAACCGGTACTAATGGACGAACGCTTGGCCACATTTATCAAACGCTCTTGATTCAAAGAGCAAAAGAGTTGCGAGTTTCGTGTTGTGTGTTGCGAGTATTTCAACTTATTCCGCAATCCGCATTCCGAACTCCGCATTCAGTCCCCTCTTACAATTCTCACCAAAAAGTCATCAAGTGCGTGGTGCTTACCAGTGCCACCCACTTTTTTGGCGACCATACCGTGGTGGTCACACCTGTTCCCATTCCGAACACAGTAGTTAAGCACCCCGGGCCGATGATAGTGGGTGTACCCGCGAAAGTAGGTATCGCCATTTTTATTTAAAACCCCGCCGGGATTCGTCTCGTGCGGGGTTTTATGTGTTTAGGAAAAATACCGAAATATTTTCTTGATCGACGGCTACCAAAGCTGGCCGTGAGGGATAACCAAGCTCGAGGTTGTTGGTAGTTTCGTTGTAAGGCGGCGGCCGAGTTCCGAATAAATCGAAACGGATGGTTCCCGAAGATTCTCAATTTGTGATTGAATAAAATGGAACAGCTGGTCATTGATGAGACCTACATACCGGTCTTTTGCAACTTAGAAGTTTACTTCCCATTGCGAGTAAACAAAGTCCGCATCGTTGGGGGCGAGGATCTTATCGCCGCGCCACAGGTGCGACCAGCCGAAGAGAATGTTTGAGCGTGGTCCCCATCGATAGGTGGCGAGGACGTCGAGTTCATCGCCGAAATCTCTACTGGTAAGGCTTTGGGGTGGGGTGCCGCCGATCGCGGGGACGATGTCATCAGCCTGGTCGGCCATGAAATGGTAATACCAGAACAACAGACTCCATTTTTCTGCCGGTTTCATCGTCAGCAATACATTCGGCGATTGAATGTTCGACCTCTGCACGGCATCGATAAAACCAAGATATTTGTGTGCCAGGGGAAACAATTGATTGAATCGGTTCCAATTGCCGCCGGGGTCGTTACCCGAGGCATAGTCGTAGTAGGCCCACAACGTGGGTGACCAGGGAAGTTGCGCACCAAGGTTTCGCCCGATTCCACAGGTATAAAAGCCTGCTCGTTGATCGACTCCTAATGCGCTCTGACGTCCCAATTGAGGGCCACCAATCATCTCAAAGAGCCAGTCATCAATCCCACCATTGACGCGCATACCAAAAGTATGCAGCGAGAAGTCGCCGGAGCCAGGAATCGGTCCTCCTGGTCCGACTTCGGGAGGATTGTTGTTGTCGTAGCCGATGTAGAAGGGTTGCAGGATAAAATTCTCGAAACCGCTGTACGTCGCGTAGCATCCATAGAAGGGTTGATCGTAATCGGCGCGGTCGAGTTCGTTTGGCAGCACCGGCACAAAGTGGGTGTAGAAGATGTCTGTCTCCCAGTCGCCGGAAGTGAACATCACCTTGGCACCTTCAAAGGTTCGGCGGGTGTTTGCCCAGTCGAGTGGAGAAATCAAGCGCTGATTACCATAGAGTAATTCCTGGCGACCAACTCTCAACGTTGCACAATCGAGCATTTTGAGATCGACAAAGGCGTTGAGGAAATCACCAAAATTCTGGTCGATTGGCCTAGGTATATAGGCTGAGTTGGCTGCGGCTACTTGAGCATCGATCCCTTCGACATAAAATCGGACACAATCATTCACTTGCCAGTTGCTATAGAGCCGAACTCGTGAAAGTAAGAAATCATTGGTGGTCGGATCGAAGCGAGTAGTTCCTGCTTGTTGGCCCATGCCACGCTCATGGTGATATCGGAAGCGCAATTGGCCGCCGATGTCGAGCGTACCCCACCGTGCCTCATTGCCCACAGGCATCAGTTTCAGGCAGTCACCCAGGCAATGTCCGTGGTAACAAGGGTCTTTCAGATAGCTGAAGTCGTTATCGTAAAACAGGTCTTTGTGTGAGTTAGCGCAGGGATTCGGTTTCTTGCCCCCATTCCCTCCTACGGCATCGCCACATCCTACAGGGTCGCCGCACTCACAGACAGCCTCTGTATGATTTCCCGCTGCTTGGAAAAATTGATCATGATGCGGCGCAGTTTCTTTCAACTCATCATTGGCATCAAAATGATTACTGAAAGTAATGGCATCCCTGTGTTGCCAGTGATTGGTTAAATCGTCGCTAGCTTGTGCCCCTAGACTTGTAGGGAAAACCAGAGCTAGGGATGACAGGAAATAGTAGAAATACGACATGATAAACCCATCCCCCATATGGACATGGAGACCAAGTATCCATGTGATTCAGAATGGATCGACCATCGAAGAAGCAGGTGTCCATTTTTGCTGGCAGAACCCGCAAGGTTTGCCATCGAGTGGAAATGATAGCACGTTGAAGGATATAACAGTCCAGTCAAGAAAAGAGAAATCTAGTGGGGCAGGATGCTAGCTTGTATTTGAAGTATGTGCGAGGATATCGGCATGAGTTGTTTACGTTCTCTTCTTGTCTGATCCGGACGTTTCACGATGCAATTTAGATACAAAGTCATTGCAAGTTTGTCACAAATCGTTGTTTTCTTAGCATTGCATTCGGCGGTTTTCTCCACCGAGCGACCCAACATAATTTTCATTTTTTCAGACGACCATGCAACGCAGGCGCTTTCAGCCTATGACTCGCGATTGGTCGAGACTCCCCATTTGGATCGTCTCGCTAAGGAGGGTATGCGATTTGATCGCTGCTATGTGACCAATTCTATTTGTGGCCCCAGTCGGGCTTGCATTCTCACCGGGAAGTATAGCCACAAGAATGGCTACTATCGAAACGACGAGGAGTTCGACGGTTCACAGCAAACGTTTCCCAAGCTATTGCAACAGGCAGGATATCAAACGGCCCTGATTGGTAAGTGGCATCTCGGGCGGCAAAGCATGCCGACAGGCTTCGACTACTGGCACATTCTGGAACATCAAGGCTATTACTACCAACCCAAGTTTATAACTCCCTGGGGACAGGTGCAGTATCTGGGTTACATCACGGACTTATTGACGGAGCAGACTCTCGCCTGGCTAAAAGAGGGCCGTGATCCAGATCGTCCCTTCCTGTTGATGATGCAACATAAAGCCCCACATCGACCGTGGGATCCTGCCCCCGATCGATTGGAGGATAACACAGGTAAGAAGTATCCTGAGCCAGAAACCTTATTCGATGACTATCAACATCGTTCGTCTGCCGCCGCCATTGCTGAGATGCGGATTGCGGATGACGACCAGATGAGAATCACTGGCCCCGATATCAAAGCTTGGGATGATGATAAACTCAATGGTCCCCATAGTTCATCTGCCCGTGATTGGTTTTACGGCAAGATGACCCACGACCAACTCACTTCCTGGAAGGCTGCATATCGAGAGAAAAATAAAAAATTTTACGAGGAGAAACTTCGTGGTAAGGAATTAGTACGCTGGAAGTACCAGCGGTTTCTGCAGGACTACCTTAGCTGTATCTCTTCGCTCGATGATAGTGTGGGAAAGGTACTCGACTATCTGGATGAATCTGGATTGGCGGAGAATACCGTGGTGGTTTACAGTTCCGATCAAGGATTCTTCTTGGGAGAGCACGGTTGGTTTGACAAAAGATTTATGTACGAAGAGTCGTTGCGCACGCCGCTGTTGGTGCGTTGGCCAGGAGTTGCAAGGTCTGGAAGCGTGGAGAAACGAATCGTGTCGAACCTCGATTTCGCAGGGACGTTTTTGGACATCGCAGCTGTGGAGATACCCTCGGACATGCAAGGGCTGAGCCTAAAACCCTTGCTTCAGGGAGACTCACCCTCTTATTGGCGAGACGCGTTCTACTACCACTATTACGAAGGGGTAAATGGAGGCCACAAGGTTTGCGAGCATTATGGCGTAACCGATGGGCGATACAAATTAATTCACTACTACAAGATTGGCGAGTGGGAATTCTTTGACCTAGACGCTGACCCCCAAGAAATGCATTCGGTTTATGGTGATGAGAACTACGCCGAAGAGCAGTCTAGAATGTTGGCTAAATTGCAGGAATTGCGCTCTGAGCTTGAAGTCACTAGCGACGATCCGCCGAATGGAGAGTAGTTCCAGAATTTGAGGTCCTTCCAATGTTGTAAAGCGCGATGGGCAGAGTATTGTCATCCCGATGGGAGCTCTGCGACCAGAGGGATCTGCGTGGCGATACCAACACGCTTAGAAAGCCAACGAAAGGTCGACTCAGATTCTTCAAGTCGCAGAGCTCCCATCGGGATGACAAAGGCTGCTGTTATTCACCCAATTTAAGTCGCTCGACTGCTAGTTTGGACGAGGGGTGCTGCATAAACAGTTTCCAAATCAGTCCAGTCCTCACGTTCTCGATGGCCAGTATCATTGGTCCGTCGTCTATGCTGATGTAGTCGGGAGTTCCCTGCATCTCAGTGCGATCTAGATTAAAGCTATCGAGAAGTCCGTAGCCCCCCTCGTCGAGATCACGCCATACTACGTAGTTGCCTTCCTTGTCCTTCAGGTTGCGAAAATGGCGTAGAGCCTGCAAGGAAAGTTCAGGCATAAACATGATGGCCGAGCCTGCCGCATAGGGGGTCACCGTCCCGCCACAGAAGTTGTCCTTTTCTTCGATGTTTGGTCGCACTGATTGCACAATGTATCCGATAGTTCCATCTTCATTCACGTCGGCCGCCGGGCTAAGTCCCCAGGAATTGGGCCCCAACGTTTTAAATTCGTCTGACTTCTCGATGCACCGCTGCCGATGCGTGAGCATCGCACGGTAAGAGTTTTCAAACCAATCGATTCTGGGTTGATCGACCCCAAATTCTGCAGGATTATCAGCACCCATCGATCGATAATCGATCCAGCAATGGTCGAAGAAATAAGTAAAGGCTGGACCACCCCAGGAGACTGCATAGGGAGGCATCTCTTCGTGACGCTTCATCACGCGGTGCAGTTTATAATAAACTTCGGGTGGAACCGAGTGCTGGGCGACTGGCGAACCAACAGCGAGAAAAGTAACGAGGTGTTCCTCGGCGCTGGCGTCATGCCAATTCCAGGGACGAAAATCACCGGGTTTCTCCAGATCGTGGCCCTCATCATCAGGCCGCCAACCAAAAGAAACGAACCCCTCGGGTTGAGTCTGATATATCTTCCAGTTGGCGTCTGCCACCATTTTGTCAGCCAGGTCCGCGACCTCGCCACCAAAATAGCTTGCGACGGTCATGGCACCTGCCTGAAGCAAGGCATGATCAACGGTACTGGCCTGCACCTGCGGACCTTTTTCGTAGTGCATACCTCCGTTGTTCGGGTCTACATAATGTAAATAGATTCCATATTTCTTGTTGTCATCGCGTGTCACAAGCCCTTGCAAAATCGCTCGAGCGCGTTCGAGACCTTCCTCGCGCGTGATCCAGCCGCGCTCGATTCCAATTGGTATCGCCGATAGTTGAAAGCCCACACCGGCCAGACTGGAAACGCGCTTATCGGTGAGGCGGTCCACTATCAGAGGAACCGGGTTGCCAACCTCTTTCCACAAGAATTCGAAACACCCCCGCTGGATTTCATCCAAAAGTGCTTCGTCCTCGGAGCTGAGCGCATATTCAATGGCCTCGGTGGTTTCTGCGGACCGCAGCACATCTTGACCAGATGCTGGTGAGAGATTGATAAGGATACCCAAGGTAAAGAAACTGAATCGCGCGCAGCAGCGAAATAAATTGATCTGCATAATTATCCCGGCGAAAAAGAGTGGAACTCTCAAGTGGACAAGCAACAACCCCCTAGACTCAAATTGGAGACTTCTAGGCGATGCGATTGCTAAAAATCGTCACCATCCCTGATGGTAAACGTTGACAAGGCCTGCGATTACAGGATAAGATTGACTGAAAGCGCTGTCAATCGGCCCTCTCAGTTTTCGTGGTACAGAAATCGGATTTCTTGCGTTCTTTTGTGGAGTACTCTATGCCTGCTTCGATCGAAGATGTCGCCAAGCGAGCCAATGTGTCGATTAGTACCGTAAGTCGGGTTCTTAACCGCCGCAACATTGTCAACGACAAAACGCGAAAGCGCGTCGAAGTGGCCATTATGGAACTCAACTATCGGCCTAATGTTTTTGCTCGGGGTCTTATGCTCCAGCAAAGCAACATTTTGGGGCTGGTTTTGCCCGACCTGCATGGAGAGTTCTATTCGGAAATTATTCGCGGTGCCAACCTGAAGGCCCACGAATTGGGCTACCAGCTGATGGTCTCCTCAGTGGGAGGCAAGAACGACGGTCATGCGGTCTTGTCGGCCGTTTCCAGCCACGGACTGGTTGATGGAATCGTGGTGATGGTCTCGGAGATCGATTCCAAGGCCAAGAAAACTCTAGCTGGTGTCACGGTTCCCTTCGTGGTTCTCGATGGCCAGGTTGAGCGAGTCAAGCACGATAGTGTGGTGATCGATCAGCGGCATGGCGCTGAAGAGATGATGAAACATCTAATCGAAGATCGTGCGGCGAAGCATATCGTTTTTGTGGGTGGCCACAAAACAAATATCGACACGATAGACCGGCTCGCTGCCTATCGCGATACGATGCATAAAGCTTCGCTACCAGTCCATGAGAAAGACATCTACCATTTAGACTATAGTTACGAGAAGGCATTTGATCTTGGAAACGAGAAAGTGAAAGAGTGGGCCGCTTCAGATGCATACATCTTCGCAGCGAACGATGAAATGGCTGCTGGGATTATCGATGCCGCGATTGAAAAAGATATTTCGGTGCCGGGAGAGCTGCACGTAGTTGGGTTCGACGACACACGAATTGCTATTATGACCAGACCCAGGCTCACGACGGTTCATGTCCCCATGTCCAGCATGGGTGCCCAGGCTGTCGAATTGCTATGCCAGCGTTTGCAAGATCCAGAACGTACTCCGATGAAGGTCACGTTGCACTCCAACCTTGTTGTCCGAGAATCCTGTGGGTCGAAAGAAGGAGCGTCGGTTCGCTAATTATTGCGGCAGTGCTGTTTTCCACCTCATGCCTCGCGCCCGATTGGACGTGAACCCTTTTCGATTCGGCAAATTCACATAGGCTTGCCCCATCATGTCGACGCACCAGCGGCATTCGATTCCCGATGAAGATCGCGTGCCCTGGAATCAGTTGATTGCCTATGGCATGGGGGGCGTCATTCCGATTGCCCTGTTCAACATCGCCGGGCAACTCATGGGGTTGCTGGGGAATATCTCGCTCGGCTTGAGTGCATTCTGGTTGGGAACGATCATGATTATTCCCCGCCTCTGGGACGCCATCTCGGACCCCATTATTGGGCACCTTTCTGACAATACGAGGACTCGCTGGGGTAGGCGTCGCCCGTACATTTTGATCGGGGCTTTGGCGGTCACTGTTAGCTTTGTCGCGATGTGGTGGGTACCTCGCGGTGAATGGATTAAAGAAGTTTTTTCCAGTGAGGCTGCATTTAATTGGTTTCAATTGAGCTACATTCTGGCGGGACTGCTCATCTTTTTCACTGCTTGTACCATCTTTGAAATTCCCCATGGGGCGCTCGGCATGGAAATGTCGCCCGACTACCACGAGCGCACGCGGCTGTTCAGTGCCAAGAGTTTTTTGGGAAACTTTTTCGCCATGGGGACTCCCTGGTTGATCTGGTTGGCAGGGCTGGAGTTTTTCCGAAAGTCGGGAGGGGACATAGCCGATGGAATGCGCTATGTCTCGCTGTTGATTGCTGTGGTGCTCTTCCCTATGGCCTGGTGGTGGTTCTTCTCGCTCCGCGAACCAGCCTTCAAAGTAGTCAAAGAACAGCAGAAAACGAGTTTTTGGAAGAGCATGGGCACCTCACTGAGTAACAAGACATTCCTCAGTCTGGTGGTTATCATTTTCACACTGGCGATGGGATTCAACTTTGTTGCCCTGTTCAATTACTACATCACCATCTTTTACCTCTACGGCGGAAATGAAGTTGCTGCTGGCAAGTTGCTGGGTTGGAACGGCACTGTTTGGGCCGTTACGGGGCTAGTTGCTGTATTCCCCCTCAACTGGCTTAGTCGACGCCTAGGCAAAAACAAAACACTACTGATCGCCATCTTGCTAATGTGTGCCGCTCAGGTTTCCAAAATCTATTGCTACAATCCAGAACTGCCGTACCTGGTCCTCATCCCCACAGTATTGCTTTCTTCTGGGATGTTGATGTTTTTCACTCTGGGTTCCTCGATGGTCGGCGATATTTGCGACGAAGACGAGCTTCGCACGGGAAGCCGTTCGGAAGGGAGCTACTACAGCGTTTATTGGTGGTTCATCAAAATGGGGACCGCATTTGCCAGTTTCGTCACCGGTGTGCTACTGGTTTTCACCAGTTTTGACGAACAGCAAAACGTTGCCGCGAATTCTCTCAGAGGAAGTATCGAAGTGCTTGCTAAGGATGTCGAAAAGTGGCAAAAAAGCGATGAGCCAGCTTTAGATCGTGCTGCAATTCTGAATGATCACGTTGCTGCCGCTAAGAAGGACCTGGATAAACTTCGCGTGCATTTCAACGAGCGTCTCCAAGAACTCCCCAGCGAAGCCAAATATACAGGTCTGCTCGCAGAGCACCTGGAGAAAATCGAAGAGCAATTGGATTCGCTTCAATCCCAGAGAGAGGAAGTGGTTGAGAATCACGAATTGCTGGCCACGGCTACCAACAGGCTCAGTCTAGGTGTAGCGCTCTTGAAGAAGCAATCGCCTAAAACACTTTTCCGTCTACGTTTTGTCGAGATCGGTCTCCCCCTGGTGATGAGCATTGTTTCGATCTGGCTGACGCTCCGCTATTCGTTGACCGAAGAGCGGTGTTACGAGATTAAGGAAGCGTTGAAGAAAAGGCACGAGGGGGTGGTTGGTGGCTAGCGGTGAGTGGCGAGTAGTTGGTGATTGGTGATTGGTGATTGGTGAGATACTCAAATAACTCCGAGCAATTCATTTCAGATGTCTAGTTTTCCAGATAACTTCACCTGGGGCGTTGCCACAAGCGCTTACCAGATTGAAGGGGCTGCCGACGCCGATGGCAAAGGGATGAGTGTGTGGGACCGTTATTGTGCTGAGGGAAAAGTTCGTAACCGCGACACCGGCCTTGTGGCGTGCGATCACTACCATCGCTATCGGGAAGACTTTTCTCTCATCAGTGACCTGGGGATCCCTAATTATCGCTTGTCTATCTCTTGGCCGCGCGTGCTGCCCGAGGGGATCGGCAATATCAACGAGCGGGGCCTGGCCTTCTATGATGCACTCATTGATGCGTTGCTGGAGCGGGAAATCCAGCCTTGGGTGACCCTTTTCCATTGGGACTATCCCCAGACCTTGCAAGAACAGGGGGGGTGGCTCCATCCGGAGAGTCCCCGCTGGTTTGCCGACTATGTACGCATCGTGGTCGAGCGACTCTCCGACCGGGTACGGCACTGGTTCACGATTAACGAACCTCAGGTTTTTTTGCGCTACGGACATGTCGACGCCATCAATGCGCCGGGACTCGCATTTCCGTTACCAGAACGGTTGCTGGCCTGTCATCACGTTTTGTTGGCGCATGGCATGGCCGTGGCAGAGATTCGCTCTGCTGCCCGACAGACTGCACAAGTAGGTTGGGCTCCCGTGGGTGTGGCGATGATGCCCGCCAGTGAGAGCCCCGCCGATCAACAGGCGGCGGAGCTTGCCATGAGCGCCACACCTCAAAACCTCTGGAGCAACACGTGGTATGCCGATCCGATATTCTTGGGGCACTATCCGGAGACCGGCTTGCGCGAATTCGGCTCATCAATGCCTAAGACCACTGCAGAACAAATGAAAATCATTTCCGCTCCTCTCGATTTTCTGGGTCTGAATATCTATACCGGCACATATGTTCGAAGTTTGCCCTCCCCGCTCGATAGCTCGCGACCCTCCCAGAGGGAGGGTGAGTTAGGATACCCTCCCTCTGGGAGGGTCGGACGCGGTAGCGGTCGGGGAGGGAACTACGAAGAGCTGCCGGTCCCCCCCGGCGCACCACGGACCGCATTCGACTGGCCGGTGTGCGAAGAGTCGCTCTACTGGGGTCCTCGCTATCATTGGGAACGCTACCAGACGCCGATCTACATCACCGAGAATGGGATGGCCAACATCGACTGGGTCTCGCTCGATGGCCAGGTCCACGACCCCCAGCGGATCGATTATCTGGCGCGTTACCTGGGCGAACTCCGCCGTGCGATTGGTGATGGCATCGACGTGCGCGGGTATTTCCTCTGGTCCCTGCTGGACAACCTCGAGTGGTCAGAGGGTTTTGGCAAACGGTTTGGCCTGGTGCATGTCGATTTCGAAACTCAGCGGCGCACGGTCAAGGATTCTGCTCGGTGGTACGCCGAAGTGATCCGCTCGAATGGGGCGAGCATGCTCAATGCTTAAGGGCTGTCATTCCCTCCACGCTCGATAGCTCGCGACCCTCCCAGTGAAAGGGTGCCAATAGTTACCCTCCCAGGGGGAGGATCCGACGCGGGAGCGACCGAGAAGGGATTAGCGACGTCTTGTTTAGAATGGGTTTGTTTTTCATCAACGCAAAAAAACACCCGCCCGACTGCAACGAGCAATCGGGCGGGTATGGTTAAAGAAAAAGGGTTTATGGATTATTATTAGCGACGACGCATTCCCAGGAAGCCGACGAGGCTCAGACCGACCAGAGCCATGCTGGTGGGTTCAGGAACACTTAGGGTCCATAGATCCGTGACCAAAGCGGCGTCGCCAGCACCGACGACATTCCAAGCATTTGCGATCGATAGACGAGATCGCACACTTACGGCACCAGCAGGTGCGACGCCCATTGCCATGTATCGACGATAGTCGCGAGAGTATGGAGTGTCTGTCTGAAGGTCTGCGGCATTTAAGCTGAGAATGTTGCCACCGATGACCCCGCCACCTCCATCAAGAAACTCGATACCGAATTCAGTGATCGTTCCATTTGCATCATTTTCACCGGAATAGCCGGTGCCAGCAGCAATCCAACCAAGTAGCGTGTATTTCAGACCAGGAGTCGCAGGTTTGTCCTGATGCAAACTGGCCTCGAGCCGGAAAGGGCCTTCACTCGGTGCCTGGCCTTGAAAAGTTTTGTAAAACACACCACAACCTGGTGTCGCACCGCAATCTCCCGGGCCTGGATCAAATACGGTTAAATTCGCAAATCCTTCAGAAGAAAGCCCGTCCGACTGAAAATTTGCATTGAGATGATTAGAAGTTGCTACGAAGCCGGTGGGAGTCGCTAGTAGCTGGGTTGAAAGAGAACGACTATTCATATTGCCGTTCGTCAGCAAATTCTGGGCATTTGCCAAGCCACTTGCGCAGACCATTAGGCCTGTCGCCAATAACACCATCGCTGTTCGTTTCATTAGAATCACCCTCCCTCGATTGAGGCCTAGTCAAAGAAATCAGTAAAGAACGCCTTTACTCGGTAATAGACAGAGTGGATAAGAAGGAACCACTGGACCGTGCCTTCAATAATGAAAGCGCTTCCATGGTCGCATCCTAATCTGCCTATTTGGGAAGTGCAAGAAAAAAATTCTAAAAATGGTAAAACTCTCTCTCCATGGAAACAGGAGACGCATGCGTGGAAACCAACCCAGCCGGGGGGTTTGGGCGAATTGCACCTAATGAATCACGCAACTTAACAGTTCGGAAATAAGCAGTTACTAGCTCATGCGCTTCCGGCGTTTATTGCCGACGAGTTTCTTCATAAAGGAAATCCGGGTGTGACGAGCTTGAAAAAAACAACGAAAATAGTTAAGAAAGCGCTTGCAATATCTGTTTGGCCTGCATAGAATTGGCGGTAAGAGGGATCTGCTTTTTTGTCGTTCGACATTTCAGGCGTGTTTATTGGTTTGAATGTAATTCTGGTTGCGACTGCGTGGTTGAGGCAGTGTCACCTCGTTCTCGTTACACTGGGATTATAATGTCCTATTAAAATGGAATCGGTTTGTTCGGGCCTTCCAATTCGGGGCAGCGAAGGTCCGAAAGATTTGACGCACAGTATCCTGAGCGTGAGCTTTGGATCAGTTGTACTGCGTGCAAAAGGGAGGATTGATATTGCGGTAGGCGGTGTTGATCTGAAGAGTTGTCTTTTCTCTCGGGATGAAGAAGAGTCTAAGAAGACTCTAGGCGGCAATGAGTTTCTGACTTTCGTACATGACGCATTGAGGTCTTTTGTCGAACTATTCACACAGGAATGCTAGCTATGAAAAAACTTGTCTCGCTTTTGATTGTTTGTGCCTTGTTAGTTTTCGCAAGCGGCACGCATGCGTATGCTGTGAATTTATTGCAAGCCGGTGATTTCGAAGCACCGGGTGGATCGCAAGTCCCACAGTGGACGCTTCAAGAATTCGTGACTGGATCGATGGCAGCCATCAACTCCGCTGAGTTGGTGACTTCCGCGACCGCTCAAACGCCAACACGCCATCTGTTTAATCGCCCTTTCGTTGGTGGCAATAATACTACCCCCCCTGAAGATGATCTGACCAATTCTATTCTCTTGCAAAGCCAGCCAATCATTGGCGGCCAACATTACACCTTCTCTGGTTGGTCGCGTTTCGAGGCCAATTATGCTGGTGGTGTGACAACGCTCAGCGGCGCTAGTCCGCAAGCAGGCATGCCGTCCCCGACCACCAATTCGCTGGTGCTTGAATTCTTGGATGCCAGTAACACTCCGGTTGGTGAGCATAGTATCGATGTCAAGGCGGATCGCATCGCTCAGATCGGATTTCCCGATCCTAACGACAATTCTTACTATCAACATGTGGTCAGTGGAACCGCTCCCGCAAATGCTACTCAGGCACGTGTGAAGGCCCAGGCTCTCAACATGATCTGGAACGGTCCGGGGGCAGCACAATCTCAGTTTTATGACACTTTTTCACTCACAAAGACCGGTGATCCTACAGAGCTATTGCTCAATCCAACACTGGATGATCCTATCCCATCGGCTTTAGATTCTTATACTCAGGTGGAAATTGATCCTGAGAATCCGACACAAGAGGAGATATTTCGTACGGCTGGTTTTGCGAACCGTCCCGCTTCGGGCGGCGCACTTGGGCTCTGGATAAGTTCCTTCTTTGGAGGTTATCCGATTCCTACGAATACCGACGACGGGCTCGTCAGTGGTACTCTCTCTCAGACGGTTTCTGGAACTCCTGGTCTGCAATATAGCTTCACGAGTTGGTCGAGATGGGAAACGAACTACTCGGGCGGACAGGATATCCTGGCCGGTGGCACTCAGCCTTGGATGGGTCAAACCTCACCGACACAGACGAAGCTTGAGCTTGCCTTTTTGGATTCGGGAGGGGGTGTGATAGGTACGGCAACGACCCTTGATCTTAAGGCGGCCCGTCAATCAGCTTGTGGTGGGAATGCCAATAGCCCGACGTGCGGCCCTGCCGGGGATGGATGGGTTGAGAGCGTTCTTATGGCGACAGCTCCCGCGGGGACTGCCGAAGTACGTGTGAGTGGCATTTTGGTCGACGGTGTTAGCACAGGCGGACAGCAGTCGGCATTCTGGGATGATTGGGATCTTTCCGTGGTGAGCGCTGGCATACCAGGCGATTTTGATGACGACGGAGACGTGGATGGACGCGACTTCCTGGTGTGGCAAAAGAATCCTTCCGTGGGCAACTTGTCAGATTGGCAAGCCAACTACGGCACGCCTTTGACAGCGGCAGTCGGTGCTGTTCCTGAGCCAGGTGCGATGACCAGCATCCTGATTGGGTTGGCCGCGATGGGTTTCGTGCGTCGTAAGTAAGAAGTTGACTCAACCTCGTTTGGATGCGGATGTTCGATTTCCTCCCATGCTTAGTCATGGGAGGAGTGTCTGTCGGTATTCATGAACGAAGCTGCGAGAAGCTGAATATTTAACCTCTACTGAGGACTTAATACTGCTAATTGAAGGAGTATGTTAGTCATGTCCAGGCGTTCCCCTTTTATCTCACGTCGTGCCTTAGGGTCAGGCTTTACGTTGGTCGAACTCTTGGTGGTGATCGCCATCATAGGCATTCTGGTAGCTCTGTTGTTGCCTGCTATCCAAGCAGCACGCGAAGCAGCGCGGCGAACACAGTGTTCTAACCAACTGCGGCAAATCGGGATCGCGATGCAGAATCATATAGATTCTTACAAGGTTTATCCTACCGGGGGTGAATATAATGGTGCAGAAATTGAAAACTACCAGAGTGGAACGTTGAACAATCCTGGGGCTCCCAACGGTCCCAACACACAGGGCCTCGGATGGGCTTACCAGTTGTTGCCTTTCTTAGAGCAGGCCAATGTCAAGAATCTGAATACCACAGATGCGATCAAAGCTGCGATGATTCCGGGCTATTTTTGCCCCTCGCGACGTCCACCGACCCGTTCTCCTTTTGGGAATGCCTTGATGGACTACGCGTCTGCTCAACCCTATACCTTTACATGCCCTTATGATCCATCTGTGGGTCCTGTTGTACCGTGGCTCTACACGCTTGATAACATGATCCCCTTTAGGGGCCTATCAGGAACCTACGGTCTTCGTGCCTACTGGTGCAATAGTGCTTCGAACGGCGGTTCTCCCGTGGATTATGGGGTTTATGACGGGGTAATTGTGAGAACGCCCTATCGCATCAATAGGTGCTCCCCCGGCGTGACCTGTTCTCATGCGACTCCAACCATGACAGCTAGAGGAGAACGGGTTCCTGGCAACCCAACTGCCACGAGGGTCGCTCAGGTTTCAGACGGTACCAGCAACACCTTTGTCGTAAGCGAGAAACTGGTTCGAAGTGATCGTTACGAGGGTGGCAATGCCTCGGATGATCGTGGCTGGAGTGACGGCTGGGATCCTGATAATGTTCGGCTTACAGGCTTTCCCCCGCTAAGCGATAGCGATACCAGTATCTGTCATAACTCTGACAATAACGTCAGAAAGTACTGTGATCCGGACAGTGGGATTGATAATTTGTTTTTTGGGTCTGCCCACCCAGGGGGCATTAACGTTGTGTTTGCTGATGCATCGGTGCATGTTTTCTCATTTGACATCGATCTCAAGTTGTTTAATGCTCTTGCGACCAAAGATGGCGCTGAAGTAGCCGATTTGAATCAGCTTTGATAAAGTCGTTTAGTCCATATCTCGCAGAACTCTCTCCGGCATGCGGACCTGTTTACATGTTCCGTTTGGAAACGCCATGCATTTAAGGCTCCGCCGCTTGTGCATGCGTTAAGCAATATTGGACATGCGCGTAATTGTCTTGCTCAGCAAAAACGATTTAAGGTTTTACAGATAGAACAAAATTAGCGAACAGGAGCGAACAGGGTAAACAGAGGAGATGGAAAGTAGAATTATATTCCAATCTTGTCTTATCTGCGTTAATCTATTGCTGGTTAGCGAGACTGCGATTTCCTCTCATCAGTTCCTATTCTTCTCCCTTTGCCCCTGTTCAAACCACATCTTGCGAATGTAGGACGCACTGACGCTCATCGTTCACTCCTTGTCACTAATTTCGTCGAGCAGGCAATTTTTTGTAGAGATTGTGCCACACGTTTTGTTAACATGCTGATCAAGAACTGAGAGACAAGTAAACAGAGACAAAACTCTGGCTCTTCACCCTTGACTCTCGACTCTCAGATAACGATCAATCCCAAAATTGGGCCAAACCCATGGAATTGCACAACGCGCGGCCAACATGTCCAAGTTGAAACCTTGCCGGGGATAGTGTGCGCCAATTCACGATTATTCATTAGCCACCACCAATAATGATCATGCGATTTCTATCAGCCTGTGCACTAATAATCTTCTTCGCTTCACTGGTGATGGCACAGACGAGTTTTCACGATCAACACGTCGTTTTTGAGAATAGCGCAGCGGACAATGGCTATTTTCACAGCACGGGCTCAGTCGTTGCTCCTAGTGAACTGGACCTAACTGGAGACAGATTTCCTATTACGAACGAGCATTTTGTAAGTCCTCCGAATGCACTTCGCCTCTGCTGGAAATCCGTTACGGGGGCCAACTGGCAAATGACGCTGCAGGTACCCGAACGTTACGCAGTCAAGAACGAGTTCATCGGCGACACGCTTTCGATGTGGTGTTATGCTGAAGAGGAACTTCTTGAAACTGCCGCCCCGCGGATCTGGATCAGCGATTCAGATGGGGGTAGTTTGCCAAGTATCTCCTTACTATCAGGCAGAGATCGCTTGCCACCAAAACAGTGGATACGTCTGGACTTTCCACTCGAAGTATTTCAAGGGAGTTACGGCAATACCAGGCCAACAGATTTCGATGCTCAAAAGCTTTCAAAGATTGTATTTGTTCAAGGACTTGATGATGGCGCCAAACATGTATTGGTCATCGATGATGTAAGAATTACCGAAAGCACTCAAAAGGATCTGGAAGCACCTGCCGCTCCAGAAGGATTGACTGCTGAGGGGCAGGACAGCCATGTGAATCTTAGCTGGCATTCTAACGAAGAGTCTGATCTCCTGGGTTATCGAATATATCGCGCGCTGGAAGGCGAAGAATTCCTGCCGATTGCCACCCGGTCGGACAATTTCAGTTGTCATATAGATTTTGTCGGTCCGAATAAGAGTGCTTCGTACAAGATTAGTGCGATTGATGGCGACAACAGTGAGTCACCACTTTCGGGAGTTGCCACCGCCACGACCAATCGGCTAGATGATGAGGGCCTGCTCGATATGGTCCAGCGTGGCTGTTTTCGGTACTACTGGGACGGGGCCAATCGTGAATCCGGAATGGCATTGGAAGTGCTTCCGGGCGATGAGAATCTCATTGCGCTGGGGGGATCAGGATTCGGCATCTCGGCCCTGGTGGTTGCTACAGAACGGGGTTTTATTTCACGAGATGAAAGTGTCGAGCGGATGCTGAAAATCTTGCGATTCCTCAAGCGTGCAGATCGCTTCCATGGCGTCTGGCCACATTTTCTCGACGGACGCACAGGAAAAGTTTGGCCCCTTTTCGGACTGTACGACAACGGCGGTGATCTCGTCGAGACTGCATTTTTGATGCAAGGATTACTGACGGCACGACAGTACTTCAATCACAATTCAGAAGAGGAGCGCGAGATCCGCGAGACCATCACCCAGCTTTGGAATGAAGTTGAGTGGGATTGGTACCGCAGGTCGCCCGACGGCGAAGTGCTCTACTGGCATTGGTCTCCGGATCACGAGTGGCACATCAGCCATCCCCTGGTCGGTTGGAACGAGACCATGATCGTCTATCTCTTGGCAATCGCGTCGCCAACACATCCGATTCCAGCTGAAATGTATTATACCGGTTGGGCAGGACAATCTGATCTGGCGGTAAAATATCGACATGGCTGGAGCCGCACCACCGAGGGTGACCACTATGTCAACGGCAAGAGCTATTACGGCCACAAGCTGGATGTCGGATGTGGCACGGGAGGGGATTTGTTCTTTGCTCAGTTCTCCTTTTTAGGCTTTGATCCTCGTGGAATCCGGGACCGTTACACCAACTATTTTCACAACAACCGGCAACTCGCTTTGATCAACCGTGCCTATTGCTTAGATAACCCTAGGAAGCGTGAGGGTTATGGTCCTAACTGCTGGGGGCTCTCCGCAGGTCTCCACTCGGGTGGAGGAAAACCCCAACCTCGCGACGACAATGGCACGATTTGCTGTTCAGCAGCACTTGGGTGTTTTCCATATACACCTGACGAATCGCTGGCCGTGTTAAAACATTTCTACCGCGACTTGGGGAGCAAAATTTGGGGAATTTACGGCTTTCACGATGGATTTAATGCCACGGAGAATTGGTACGATGAGTGCTATATGGGACTCAATCAGGCCCAGATCGTTGTAGGGATTGAGAATCACCGTACGGGATTGCCTTGGAAACTGTTCATGGCGAATCCAGAGGTTCAGCCGATGCTGGAGAAAATCGGCTTTGTAAAAGACGAGAAAGTTTCGCCGAACCCGTAGGCCGGAACGAGCAACGCGAGTTCCGGCCTACAAGATTCGTAGCAATCGACGACTGAACCCAAACAAGCTCATCAACATGGCGATCGCCGCCGGTTCCGGCACGGCATGGTTCGTTGCCAGTCCCCCAGGCGCTGTAACACCGCGCTGCCAGCGGAGGAAGTCTGCCCCGTCGGCATCGCCGTCGCCATCGGCATCACCCGCCAGGGGATTGCCCATCGTAGGAAAGCCGTAGCCATTTTGCCAAAGGCCGAGATCCGTGCCGTTGGTCACACCATCGCCATTGAGATCGCCGTCGTGAAAGACATTGTCCAGAGCGGAGTCGATGCCAGTTAGTGAAGCAAAAAACTCGCTGCCGCTTTGCACGCCGTTGAGTCGATCCAAGTATTCCAAGAGTGCCATCGTCGAGAGGACCGTGTTCCAATTGTCGCCACTGTTGGAAACAAAGTAGGGTTCGCTTTGCCCCGTGTTCCACCGCACAGTGTCGGCAAGCCCCAATGGGCCGGAGACTCCATCCACCTGAACCAACGCCCGCAAGGCGTCCTCAGCTCCGTCGGCACCAGCGAGCATCGCAAAGGCGACGCTCCAAGGCATGAAGAGATCGGGTTGGCCAAAATTGTTGTAAAGGCTGTATTGCTGATAGCTGGAAAAGGGGGCACCGCTGGCTGCATCGGGTTGGAAGAAGTTCTCCCGCCCCAGTTGGTCGAGTTTGGCAGCAACCTCGCGGTGGTAACGCACAAAGTTCTGCCATGGATTGGTTGCCAGGGAGCGGACTGGATAATTGTCGACACCGCGCTTGCTGGTATCGACGAAGAGATTCAAGAGGGCCTGTTCGAAGGGTGCGCGGAACTGACTTAGGGAATGTACCAGATGGGCATCTGCGGGGTTCACAAGTGAGGTTCGTACTCGGAACGTATCACTGTTCCACAAAGACTCCAAAGGCACATGGTATGCAGTTGAGGCTTCGGCGGCTAAGGAAATCACTTTTCCCTCGTTCGTATAACCGTCGTAGGTACCACCGGTGAAACCCGAGGCGGGGAAATAGGCCAGCCGGAAACCGTTGGCAACGGCAAATGCGTCGAGTTGAAACCTGTTCTGCACCGCGTCAATCTGCGCAGAAAGTGTGGGAGAGGTCGTCGGTTGCTTTTTGTAGTTGTGCAGTGCCAAGGCAATAAAGGAGGAGTCGATACTGGATTCCTCGTTGCTGCCACCCGGGATTGCAGCAGTCACAGGGTTGATGAAACGGGTGGGGACGAATGAGGTTTGATTAAGATTTGTATTGAGCGAGGTAACGATCTGAGCGACCACACTGTCGGCCTCGGCCTGACTGACCCAGCCACGCTTGACGGCATTAGGAAGCATCCAGAGCACACCCCCCGTGGTATTCATCGCCGCGATTCCCACGTCGTCCTTATGGTTATAGATCAAACCGGTGGTGCGATTGCGACCTGCCCAGAGTCCCTCAAACTGTCGGCGAGCGAGTCGCTCGGCGATGTCCTCGATAGGCGCCGTCTGAGGATCGACCGGGCCACCCGGTTCGATCAATGCCAGGTCGTCCAGATAGTAGGAACCAGAGACAGCCGTGGGCTGGTTGAGAACAAAGCTGGCGATGTAGGTGCGGCTGATGTCGGGGTTGCCGATGACACTCCAACCTGAACCCAGGTTGAAGTCAGAGGAGACTTTGGTCCAGGTTGCCCCCGTGGGAATCGTGAACGTCTTGGAGGCACGATGGCTATTGCTGTCGCGGTAGTCTTTGAGTTCGAGACGGATATTGAGCGGGACGTTGGTGTCGTTGCGAAAATACCCTTCGAAACCATCATATCGAGTAAGATCACGGGTTTGACGTTGTGCCTCAGTACCAGTTCGTTCGCTGGAAAAGGTTTGAAAGAAGCTCAGCGTGCTGGGGGCCAAACTTCCCAGGTTTGCTTGATAGGCAGCGTTGCCACTGCGGACAACACTGGTTTGCTTTGTCATGCCTACCATATTGAGGGTACCGAACGGGCCACCCCAATAGTTCAGTTCTCCATCCCGTTCGCCGTCGAGAAGTGGCACGATCGAAAAATCATTGGCATGGAGCGCAACGTCTATCGATACGATACTGACGCATAAGAATAGGATCGAAGCCACGAATTGTTTCAAACGCATGATGTCCACATTGGGAGGTGAGTTCAGACGATGGAATGATTTGAGGACAAGTATGGGAGCAAAGAGCCAGGATGGAACGATGCCATCTCTTGACTTCTCATTACAATAGTACGACCACCTGATGCTCGCGTCCATCTTGGACAACGCTTACAAGGGCGCCGTTCTCGGCAACCTCTGTGACATTGCCATCTACAGTTGCTGAAGAGACGCCTCGCTCTTTGCCAGTGGGGTTTTGGATGTGAATGTGGTAAACCGTCTTGCGGTCGGGTAACCGATATTGAACCCGACACTCAGGCCAACCGGCCGAAATACAGGGATCGACCCGTAAGTGTGTTCCATTTTCTGGGTGAATCCCCAAAAGTGACTCGACTGCGACGCGAAACATCCAACCTGCTGAGCCGGTGTACCACGACCATCCGGCACGTCCCACATGGGGTGCCACGCCGTAGACGTCGGCTGCTACGACATACGGCTCTGCCTTGTAGACGTCGACGGTATCGGGCGAGTTGCCATGGCTGGCTGGGGAAAGCATTTCCAATAGTTGGCAGGCGCGCGAACCTTGGCCCAACTCGGCGATTGCGCGAATCAGCCACAGCACGCCGTGGGTGTATTGGCCACCGTTCTCACGCACGCCGGGGAGGTAGCCTTTAATGTAACCCGGATCGTTTTTCATTTTGTCAAATGGCGGATCGAGTAGGCGGATGATGCCGGCTTGCTCATCGACGAGACGCTCTTCTGCAGCGGCGATCGCCGAGGCAGCCCGTTCAGCTGGAGCTACTCCCGACATAACGGCCCACGCCTGAACGAGGGCATCGATACAACATTCGTCAGCCGCGGCAGTGCCGAGCGGAGTGCCATCGTCGAAATAAGCCCGGCGATACCAACTGCCATCCCAGCCGGCATCGTTGAGTGCGATTCGCAATTGTTCGCGGTAGGCGCTGTATTTTTCGAAGTTTTCGCTGTCCCCTTGCTGTTTGCAGAAAGGCAGCATTCTCTGAAGAATGAAATCGATAAAGAATCCGAGCCAGACGCTTTCTCCCCTGCCTCCCTGTCCCACGCGATTCATGCCATCGTTCCAGTCTCCCGAGCCCATCAATGGCAAGCCATTTGCACCAGAAGTCAAACCGCGATCGAGCGCTCGGCAGCAATGTTCGTAGAGCGTACCCGTTTGCCCGGAGTCCTGAGGAGTAAGAAAGATTTCAGGTTCGCCAGGTGGGAGCGGTTCTGAGGTAATGAACCTGACGTCTTCCTGCCATAACGATTGGTCTCCAGTTTTGAGGACATATTCGCTGGCCACCAGGGGGAGCCATAACAAGTCGTCGGCAAAGGCAGTCCGAATGCCAGTGCTATTCGGAGGATGCCACCAATGAAGTACATCTCCTTCGACAAACTGATGGGCGGCATTGCGGAGGATCTGTTCTCTTGTCAGCTCGGGCCAATGGTGCACGAGTGCCGCCGAATCCTGCAGTTGATCGCGGAATCCATAGGCACCCCCCGATTGGTAGCTGGAGGAGCGGCCCCAAAAGCGGCAACTCAGATTCTGATAGGGAAGCCAACCATTCACCAAAAGATCGATTGCTGGCACAGGGGTTTCGATCTGGACAGCGGTAAGCGTGTCAATCCAGAAAGCTTTCACTGCGTCTAAAGCGTCGTTCACAGCTTCAACCGATAGATAGGCGTCGATCAATTCCTGAGAGTTTTCGCGCGATGGTGTTTCGCCGAGCAGGAAAGAGCATTGCAGGGTTTCACCGGGCCCGATGGTCAATGCGGTCTGAATCGCCGCACCTGGATCCAGAGAGTTTCCCGCACGTCTGGCAAGACTCCTTCCGGTCTCTACTGCCAGGGGGTTGCTGGTGCTGCGGTGCATACCAAGAAATTCCGTTCGATCTGCCGTCAAGGAATGCTCGAGAGCTGGCCCGCCAAAGGCAGCGAAGGCGACGTGACCAGCATATTCAGCTCGCGTGTTGTTGACGGCATAGATTGCGGGTCGCTCAGAATCCAAGGAGGTTTCCGTATGGAGAGCATCCAAGGGACGCCCATCCGAAAGCTCCCACTGAACGTAGTTGAACAAACGAAATTTCCTCGGCTGATCACCGCGATTGGTAAGGCGGATTCGGGTGATCTTAACCGGGTCCTCGATAGGCACGAATTGACAAACCTCTTGCTCGAGTCCGTCATACGAATGCCGATAAGTCGAATACCCCCAGCCATGGCGAACCTCGTAGGAGGTTGGTTGGGGAATGGGACCGGGCGTCAACGACCAGTATTCACCAGTCGATTCATCGCGGAGATAGAACACTTCAGAGTGGGGATCGATGATTGGATCATTTTGCCAAGGTGTTAGTCGATTCAGCCGACTATTGTATGCCCAAGTATATCCTGCGCCCGTTTCCGAGGCGATGAATCCAAAATTCTTATTGGATATCACGTTGTTCCATGGCAATGGAGGGAGTTTAAGAGTTCCATCCCCTTGAGGCCTCAAATGAATCACGTACTCCCTGCCATCTGCGGAGAAACCACCTATCCCGTTGTCAAGTTTCAATACCTCCTCATGGGCACCGAGAACGACTTGATGGGGTTTGCCACGATCTGAAAGCAAAGGAGCGTTGGTCTTGGGCAAGGCATTCTTGATACTTCGCTGAATCGGAGCTACTGCTGGAGTTATGCCCAAGTGTTCCAAGTACTTAGCTACCTTGGAATCCTCAGGTGCGTGAGCATTGTGGAGGCCATTGACGACAGGTTCCGAATTCTGATCCGCCAAGTAAGTATCGGATAATCCATGCACTCGGCGGCTTGCCACGAGAAGCATCTCAGGCATGTCTTCGGGCGAGAGCTGCCAATCCGCCAATTGATCGACGGCAGCTTGGTCAGCATTCAGAAACGCCTCATCCACAGCATGGGGATCGCGTAGTCTTGCGGCAGCTTCAAGGAGAGAAGCTTTTGAGTGCTCGGAACCCAGACACCAAGTCAACTGAACAGACTCTCCTGGGGAGAGAATAAGGGCCTTGCGTAGGGAGAAGATTGGGTCCAGTACGCTTCCAACCGTGCCACTTAAGCTGGAGGAAGACGTCATCGCTGCCGGGTTTATCAAACTACGCGCCCGACCTATGAATTCAGAGCGAGAGGTCTCCCACTGGATACCCTCAAACTCATTGCGTTCGTCGATAATGAAATGACTAGCAAAGATGGTTCTCTCGTGAGAGCCACGGGGCCGACGATGGGCGAGGAGCATGCCTTCGTCCAGGACTTGAGTTTCCACAAAGAGTTTAGAAAAGGCAGGGTGACCGCGGTCGGCGAAGGGATCCTGAAGTACAATTTCGGAGTAGCTTGTCACTTCGATGTGACGGGTTTCTTGGCTACGATTGACTAGCGTAATCCTACGCAGATCAATGTTCAGTGTGGGATGGACGCATATTTCCAGCTTGGAGTTGATGTCCTGATCAGCACGCTCCAAAGTGACCGTGCCGGGTGTGAAAGACACCTGATATTCGGCTGGTTCGGTGCAGGTTGGCTGGTACCCTAGCGACCAATGGGAGCCTGAGTTGAGATCCCTCAAGAAAAAGAAGTTGCCTAGCTTGTCACACGTGGGATCTGGGCACCACCGAGTAACGGATTGCGATTTAGCAAACTGAATGCCTCCAGTACATGCAGCAGTGACAATTGAGGTAAGTTGCTGATTTGTCAGGACATGTAGGGCAGGGGGGGATTGGTAGACTGAACTCAGGTCGAAACTGGCAACAAGACCAGTTGCAGGAGCTAAGGTCCGATTTGTCATTCGTACTTGCCTAATCGAGGGTCTACAGTCGCCTATCTAATCCCAACTTTCAGGATGTCACAGCTTAGTGCCTTGAGCCCCCATGCCAATTATTGTGAGCCGGATAATGAAAGCGAACTGCACATTGCAGGAGAGGAAGCTGAAAAGTCGCCATTCAGAGGGGGATTGAACCGACCCTGAATGACAGCGCTTTCAATCTATAATAGTCTGAAATTCTAGGGTTTGTCCAGGGTTAAGCCGAGGAATTCCTTGAGGTTTTCAGAGTTTTTCATTCATCCGCACACAGATTGTGGATCTAATCTCCTGCTTACATGCGTGTAAGAGATAGAGTCCGCAGTACCCTAAAGGTGCTTTCAGCTGTCCTCAATTCTTTTTTGGGGCAGCGGGTTGATGCATCACATGAGCTTCAAGGAATTTTCTCAAGATGGTTTTATAAGGTTCGCCCTTAAAGGGCTCACCTCCGTGCATCCCTCCCTCGACGACCTGGAGATCCGACGGCACTCCAGCTTTCGCCAGTGCTGCATGAAGTAGTTCGCTCTGATTGAGTGGAACTATAGGATCAGCATCTCCGTGGGTGATCAGGAATGGTGGATCGGCTGAAGTGATGTAAGTAATTGGGTTAGCCTGTGTGGCCAGCTCTTTCTTTTCGAGAACGGTACCGCCCAAGAGTTGGGTTACCATTGACATCCTATTTTCAAATCCAGGTGTGTGGGCAACCTTGATTAAGTCGGTCGGGCCGAAGTTGTCGACCACTGCACAGACGGCACTTGAGTAGTCCAGATTTTCTCCCACTTCAAACGCGCTGCTGTCACCGGTGGTGCCTAACAAAGCCGCCAAATGTCCACCTGCGGAGGAGCCAACCACTCCGATGCGACTGGGGTCGATGCCGTACTCATGGGCATTGGCGCGCAACCAGCGAATCGCGGCCTTGCAGTCCTCGATTTGGGCTGGAAAGATAGCCTGTTGACTCAAACGATAGTTGATCGCCACACCTATGTAACCCTGCTTTACATAACCGGCTACGCCTCGCTGTGAACTCTTGTCGCCGTGCCGCCAGGCCCCTCCGTGGATGCGGACCAACACGGGTCGCGGCTCGTTCTCGAATAGTTCAGGCAAATAGAGGTCAAGCTTTTGACGTGCGTGTCCGTTTGTTACGTAGGGTACGTCGAGCACTTCGCGAACCCCGAATGCTACTTCTTGAGCTGAGGAAGAAACAGGAAAGATACAGAGCCCGATTAAACAAATGTTAATAGTTTTCATCGTATTTTCCCCAGCTAAAAACAAGCCTAGTCATGGTCACCAAGTGGTGCCTACTTTTGCCCGAGAAATCGGCTCCAGAGGCTCCCAGTCTACTTGCGTCATTTCGATGCCATCGCGGGGTGGGATGCCTAGTTGCTCACTATGGAAGTGATTGTATTTCCAGGTAATACCCGAAAGGTCGCAATGCGACTCGACAGCGGTATACTTGGGAGCGTGAATGATGTTTCCCTTGATGACTGTTCCTTCAGGAGGAAGACTTGCCTTGTTATCATCGCTGAGACCGATGAGCAGAGAATGCTCACAATCGATTAAAACGTTGTCTTCCACGATTGCACGTTTGACCTGAAAATATCGATGAGCAGGCGAGTTGGGAATGCCCGTCATCAGGGTCAACGCCGATCGAGCGCCGTCACCGGTGAGTTTATCAAAGTAATTGCCACGGACCACGTGGTCTTCCCCAATGATCCTGACGCCACCGGTGCCATTGGCTTTGTTTCCAAGAAAGACATTGCGCTCGACCAGGCAGTTATTGCCATGTCTGAGCGTAATCGTCCCACTAACCTCTTTAAAGGTGTTGTTGCGATAGATGTTTCCACAGGATTTATTGGAAATACATTCGTTCTCCCCGTTGCATTTCTCAAAGAGGTTTTTCTCTACTAAACAGGCGGCTTCAATCCTGGATGTTTTGCTGTCTCCTATGCGGATTGTCTCGCCACCATTCTTGCCGAGTTTCTCTCGAGGCCCAAAATAATTGTGATCGATTTGGTGTCGGCCCTCGCTGCCGTTACCCAGCCAGACGACAAAAGTCGCACCTTTGCCACTTTTACCGACGAAGTTGCAATGATCGATCCGATTATTGCTGCCGTGGAGCCCTATCCAGCGACTTTCTTGTGAGCTATTGCCTTGCTGGGTGCTTATCACGGTGCAATTGGTCAAACGGCAGTTGTGACAGAGTTCATCCGAGTCCATACGGAAATTGATCAGATCGCTGACTAAGGGATCAGGGTCTTGAAATAACAGCCCCTCGACGACGAGATGATCGCCATGCATGCGGAGAATGCTTTTTCCAGTGATGACTGTTTTGCCAGGATGAGATGCTTTCAGCGTGATGGGTGCACTCTGGGTACCCTTTCCTCGGAAAATCAACCTGGCATCTTGCCACTCTCCCTCGGAGAGAATGATATTGTCGCCAGGTTGCACTGACTTAATCGCTTTTTCGAAAGCGGGTACGTCAACGACTAAATAGTTTTTCGCTGCAACTTGCTGTTCTGGCCCAATCAAAAACACAAAACACCCAAGGGCATCAATCACCATCCAAAAGCAAAGGGATAGACTTCGGTGCACAGGAATAAACCTTAGGGGATTTAAAAGCTGTCCGCTGAAGAGGGCAAGTTAGCCGTGCGAATCGCAAAAAACTACTTTGTGTCGGGCTTGTGGGTTTTAAGCCACTCTTCTCCCTCTTTGGTGAGAAAAAAATCCATCCACATGTAGTACATTCTTTTTCCGTCTTCTACGCGCACCCCATGCAAAGAACCTAAGGGAATATGAAGCAAGGAGAATTCAGGAAAAGGTGCCTCGGTGTCATCTGCGATGACGATTGAGTCGTTCTTGGTCAAGCCTAGGAAGAGTTGGTCGAGCATGGCATGACGATGTGCGCCCACTTCATCGGGTCCCGTAGTTTCTACCGTACCCATGGCGACTCGCGATATATAATCTTTGGGAAGAACAGTGCGACTAGTGGTTTTGGGGCTCTTAATTGCTTCTTTGTAAGACTCGCAGTCGGTGAAATGCTTGAAGTAGATACCCCCGGATTTTCGCGCCTCAAAACTTTTCATATCTTCCAAGTCTTGCTCAGAGTACTGCTTGCGAACCACCAGGGCGTGTAGAATATTTCCTTCGGCAACCTTGACGGTTACTTCATCGGTGCTGAGCGTCATCGCAATCGTTTCGGCAATGATCTCGTGGTTCTCGCCCTGGTATTGCAATGTACCTTGGCCATCCACAAACAACAGGACAATAGCGTGTTCTTCCGACGCTGAATCAGAAAACTCTGCCGGACCCGCTATGGTGATGTGGGTTGTCTCGACTTCTGGGATTTCGCCAGTCAGCAGTGGCTCAATTTGTATTTCACCAGCACCTGGGGGCGTCATGTTGAATTGTTGTTGCTTGATTTCCAAAGCACTTGCAACAGCGGAAAGAAGCGAAAGTCCGCATGCAAGTGAAATCATCGCAAGATGATGCTTGACTCGAAACACGGGGAGAAATGACATCGTGTATTTCCTCAGAAATTATCTGTACTTTGGGCGGCATCCGGATGCTGTGATCAGCATCAGAGAAGCAATTAGCTGAATCGCGTGAGGCTCGGGAACATTCGTCGCAAGCGATTCCAAAAGTGATGAACTGCCAAACTGCCTCTGCCACATCATGTAGTCAGCACCGTCGACGTCACCATCGCCGTCGGCATCACCATCTGCCTGAGTGCCAGAGGTCATGCCGTAGCCAGTTTGCCATTTGCTAAGATCAAAAGCATCGACGGTTCCGTCGGCATTAAAGTCGGCCGAATAGAGCACGGCTAGCGAGATATCCGTCGGGTTGTAGGTGAGGTGCCAGGCGAGCCCGGAGGTCAGGCCAGGCAGATTGGCAGTGGCAAATTGTCCACTGACCGAAGCGGCTGAGATGATTTCAAATACATCGCCCGCAGCAGGGGCAAAGCTACCATCGAGAGTCACGTCCAAGCTACCACCAACCATTGCAGCGCCTTGCACATTCAAGGAGCCAAAACTTCCACTGGCGAGTTCTACAGCCAGACTGCCCTGCAAGGTTTGCGTGTAGTCGTGAGAGACATTAATGGTGCCAGTGTTGTCCAGCGTCAGCGTTCCAGGACCTGTCTGCCCGACGTGAAGCTGTCCGATGGGGCCGACTGGCGTAGCGACCTGGATCATCGCACCGCCATCAATAAGCACGGTTGTATTGGCAGGATCATTGAGAGGAGTGGCAGCCGTAATAGTATAAACTGCCCAGTCGGCCCCCGTGTCGTCATTAATCTGTACATTCACAGACCCACTCTGAAGTTGATCGAGGTGCGACCCCAGATCGATTAGGCCGACAAAGGTATTACTGGGGCCAATCTGAGTGTCCCAGCCCAAGTCAGAAAAGTTGAATTTGTGTGCCGGACTAGTATCGAATAGGCGAATGAAGTCGGTGTTGACCAACCCGCCCCCGCCTTGCTTCAGCCCCAGAGCGATATAACCATGGATTACTTTTTCCCCAGCATCGAGCGTATGCTGGATCGTAAAAGCGACATTCTTATTCCCTGCCAAGTCATCGAATCCAGTAATCGGTAGGCCCGATGTATTTGTGATAGCTGTTTGCCAGGCTGGATCAATAAAGGCATTGTCTACGCTGCTACTTCCATCAAACACAAATCCGTCGATGTCGCCAATCAAGTAGTCGCGCAACGACACCTTATAAACGTCTTCAGGGACAAGGAATTGGTTCCAAGAGCTGGCCGCTGTCCAATTTCCTGACCCTTGTGCATGGAATTCGCGAATATCGCGCGAATCGTTCATTTGGGCGTCGTAGAGGCTGGTTGATCCTCCCGCAGTGACAGGTGTAGCCCCTGGGCCAGATTGATCATAGTAGCCCTGAGGCTGAGGTCCAAAAGTAGTGTCTTCGATGATTGTTCCCGACGAGCCAACCAGCCAATTTTGAGCGGTTGGTGGGTTTTGTACGATGTAGCTGTCGGCTGTGGAGTTCCAGATGACCATGTTCGCCCCAGCCCAGCCGTGTCCAGTGCCAAAATTGCCTCGATTTCGAGCGTTAATTTGATCTCCATCGATGGTGATATTATCGAAAAGCGTTCCAGTGGCCCACCGTTGGTGTGGGCCAGTTTCGTCTAGGGCGGTGTTTGCCACGGAGTTGTGAAATACATTTGGCCCTCCGGGTTGCGTGCTGTTGTTGACAAAATCGTGCCGACCCTCGTTTGCCACGGAATTGGTAACCAGTCCCAACTCGCCACTCAGATCGAAGGTATAACGTCGACTGCCGGTGATGACGCTCACCGGACTTTCATTAATGGCATTGTCGACCGTCACCCATTTTGCATCCGGATTGGCCACTACAGCAGAGTCGCCGAAGTATTTTGAAAGGGTATTTCGCACCCATACATTTTGAGCATCGTCAATGGATACAAATTCCCAACCATGGTTTTCATCCGTAGGGGATGTGAAATCAGATTCCCCTCGCAAATTCTCGATGCCGACGTTGTTGATGCGATTGCTCCACGTATAACGTCTGATTGTCCCACCTCCGTACGTCTGATCGAAGGATTGGGGAAGAGGAGCATCGACAAAAATGCGATTCCCCTCGATACGTGTGATTACTCTGTCAAAGTACAGTTTTAGTGTGGAAGACGTCCATTGCTCGACAGTTCCTCCGTCATTGCGTGGCGGGATCATATCCATTCCCAGGGCACTAATCCAATTGCTGGGAGTCGGGCGAGTGACCCGCACGGTGTCGCCCACAATAAAACCTGAGGTCGAATCCACGCGGAAACTCCGTGAGCCCACCGGCACAACCTTATCGATCATGTTGCGAGTTGATCCCGTGAGCGATTGTGAACCGGAGCCTGCCACCTCAATCAGCGAACGCTGTCCAGTTCCGCGAGCATGAAGAACGGTCTCATTCGATTCTCGGCCCACCCCGCGCAAGACAACGCCACTGGCGTTGATCGTGAGTTTCGTGGCAATGTCGTAGTCGCCCGCCTCAAGCAATACGGCTCCCCGAAATCCGTTCGACCCCAGCGGCAATGCCGAAACCTGGTTGATAGCCGCTTGGATATTGGCAGTATCATCTCCTGCAATCGGCGAAACGGTGACTACCGTCGGCACGTTGTCGGGGATGAGCTCTGTACCCCGACCGCGATAGCCGACGTCGGAGAACTCCATGATGCGGTCCCCTTCGGCGTCGGGAACATATACGAGCCGCCCCGTCGAGCCGGTTTTGACCCATTGACTCTCGGCAGCAAGGCACGCAGTAGAAAGAAGCACCCATGACGCAGCAAGACAAGTGTATGATAACGATTTCATGCGCGGCCAATCGATGCTCAGAAAATAAGGAGGATGAGGCAGTCTCGATTCGACGCCTTAGAGAAGCTTCTCTGTCCTTGTTCTATCTATTAAACACTCTCCATTCTTCGATTGCACGCAATTAGTTGGCAACCGGCAGCCAAGCGGGTGACTTCCGTTTTTTTAGCACTTGAGGAGTGGTGCCTATGTCGGCTAACTAGTCTTCACCCTATCGAAAAGTGGCTCTGCGAAATGCCTGAAAATCAGAATTAAATGCTGAATTTCTGGATAACAACCCGAGCCCCAATCTTGTAGGCTTTCTGGAATAAGCTTCCGACTTTATGGCAGAGGCGTATCTTCTCTGTAAGATTTTGGCAAAAGGCGGCCAATTTGCTTCACGTAGCATTACTCATCGAAACTTCTCGGGAATACGCCCGGGGCCTCCTTCGCGGGGTGGCTCGATATCACCGCGAATTTGGTCCCTGGTCCATTTTCTTTGAGCCACACGGTCTCAACGATCCGCCACCTCCGTGGCTACAGAATTGGAAAGGGGACGGCATTCTCGCCCGGATCGACGACAAGCGGATGGCAGACGCCATACTGGCCACGGGGATCCCGGCCGTAGATGTTCGAGGCGCATTTCAAGACCTCGGTCTTCCCTTCATTGGTGTCGACAACCAGCCGGTGTCGAAATTGGCTTTCGATCACCTGAAGGACTGCGGGCTGCGAAATTTTGCCTTCTGTGGAACTCCAAGGGGTGAAAATCCGAATCAGGATCGCCGATGCGACTTCTTTGTTGAGCTGGTGAAGAAGACGGGTAGCGAATGCGATCTGTTCCTGGTGGAACAGAGAAAGAGAAAAACCTCGGATTGGGAACAGCAACAACAAAAGCTTGCCAAGTGGCTCAAAACACTGCCCAAACCTGTTGGGATTATGGCCTGCCATGACGATTGTGGCCGGCAAGTATTGGACGCCTGTCGCCGAGCGGAATTGCAGGTTCCTGACGAGGTGGCGGTTATCGGCGTGGATAATGACCCTTATCTCTGCAATCTTTGCACGCCTCCGCTTACGAGCATTGACATCAACTCGAGTCGCATCGGGTTCGAGGCGGCCAAGCTGTTGCATCGCTATATGGAAGGAAAAAAAGTTCCCGCTGAAGCAGTTCTTCTGGGGCCACCCAGTGGTGTTGCCGCACGGCAGTCGACCGACATGCTTTCAGTCGAGGACGAGGAGGTGGCGTCAGCGATTCGGTTTATCCGCGAGAAAGCAGTGGAGGGGATCTTGGTGCAGGATGTGTTGAAACTTGCGACGCGATCTCCCAGCACACTCGAACGACGAATCAAGAAAATCCTGGGGCGGACGATCAAGGCAGAAATCACGCGTATCCGCCTGACTCGTGCCAAACTCTTGCTGAGTGAAACGGAATTACCGATCTCAAAAATTGCCATTCGCACAGGATTTAGTGAGCCGAAATACTTTTGTGATGTATTCCGCAAGAATGAGAAAATGACGGCAACGGCTTTTCGCAACAAGTTCCGAGACCGAGATTGAGGCCGGGCTTTGGATCATGAAAAGGGAAGAGAAGGGGGGTAATTGTGTCACAAATGAACCTTAATTTGGGAGGAAGACATCGATCGGGGGCCTCATGAATCCTCGTTGTTCAGCTAATTCCGCGTCTTCGCGTAGCTCCCAGAATCTCCGATCAAGGCGATAGCCATGTAGAAAAATCAGAGTTGAGATACGAAATAAAAGATTGCTGAAATTGTGGTTCCAGCTTTTAATGGAAGAATAGCTTTTCACTAGTGTGCTTGTTTTTAGCGCAAGCTTTTATGTTTCTTGTTCACTTTGAGAGGGGAATGACTAATGAACTCCACTGGACGAACGCCTTTTCTACTTTCTTTGAGTGCTCTTGTTGTAGCATCTCTACTTACTGCTCCTCTGCAAGCGGTGATCATTGTCGACGATAGCTTCTCCGACGGCGATTTTGCCAAAACCGGCGCGTTGGACACCAACTGGTGGACCTCCTCTTCCTCCTCCGGAAAAGAGATTTCAGTAGGGTCCCTCGGCCTGGTGACTGGCACCTCGGGGCGCGGTATTCACACCATTTTTCCTGCAGTAACATTGTCCAACACGAATGATGTCCTCAAGGTGACTTACACCTTCACCACCCCAGCAACCGTTGGCGTTAATAGATCAACTGCTTTTCGAGTTGGGTTGTTTGATTCTTTAGGGCGCGCCGGATTGGATGCCGATGTCAATGCATCATCGGGTTCACCAAACGATCTCTATGGTTGGGGGGCTGCAGCCGGTGGTCCTGGCACTGCGACTTTGCCCGGCTACATGTTTGATATGGACGTCAACTTAAACGGCACTGATGATGATCTCAATTTCCGTGAGCATCTCACCCAGCCTTCGGGAGTCGTCGGTTCTGGAAGACTGCTGTCGACAACTGACTTCTTTGACAGCATCTCGCCGAGTGGGGCGGACCAGAATGACATGTTCGCACCAAATACCCAATACACGGGCATGTTCATTGTAAGAAGGTTGAATGCTACGGACTTCAAGTTGACGGGTATGTTAGACTCAATTACCCATTCGGTGATTGACGGCACGATTGATTCTGACCTCTTTGACTTTCTTGGATTCCATGCGAATTCCAACACTTTTGGTTCAAGCAACAGTCAGAATACTCCGGACAACGGAATTGACTTTTCGAATATCAAGATCGAGCACTTCGTTCCCGAGCCAGCGTCAATTGCCTTGTTGATGGGAGCCCTGATTGCGTTACCAGGGATGCGACGTTTCTCGTAATTCCAAAAACGCGTAAGTGCTTAATGAGTTGAAACCACGGATGTTGGATTAGTACTCCAGCATCCGTGGTATTATTAAGTTTCTTTAAGATCTGTCATCTCACACAAACGACGGATTCTTGGATTATTTCGACCCGCAGATAGTTTACGCGTAGATTGCAGGCTGACGCGCTTAGCAACTCATGATGGTCCCGTTTTCTATTCGCGATATTTAGTTCTATGCATAGACTTTCTACGATGGTTGGACGGCGAGTAAAATATAGAAAGACGAAGCAATTGAGATAATTAAGCAAACGCTGAGCAGGAGTGATAAATAAGCGGTAAGTTGGATGTTGTTGAAAAACAGTTATATTTGTGTATGTGAGGGGCAAGGAGCACAGATTATGTTTAGAAACAGTTGTCAGCATGTCCGAAATACCGGCAAACCCAGAGGCTTTACCCTCGTCGAGCTTTTGGTGGTAATTGCCATCATCGGTGTTTTGGTGGCATTGCTTCTTCCTGCTGTGCAAGCCGCACGAGAGGCTGCCAGGCGGATGTCCTGCAGCAACAATCTCAAGCAGGTTGGTCTGGGTCTGCTAAACCACGAGAGCGCGTACGGCGAATTTCCCTCGGGCAGTTTTGGCGGTGATGCCAGTAGCTGCATTCCCGATGTCAGTGCTGCTTGGCACGGCTACAACAACGACGAATACAAGCGAAGTCTCTACAGCGGTTTTGTGCAGATTTTGCCCTTTATTGAGATGCAGAATTTATATGACAAGTTTGATCTCGAAGGTGTTGGGATCTGGCGATCTGGAGGCTTTGGTGGTTCGTCAACATGGCGTACTCCTCAGCGCGAGGAAGCCGTGGGAACTCGATTGGAAGTCTATGTGTGTCCTTCCGATACTTTAGAGCCTCAGATCACCAACAGTACTGGAGCTTTCGACAGTTGGTCAGTAATTCCTGCCACGGGATCTTATGCACTGAACATGGGGCATCGTGGACCGCTAGGCTTTGGCACGAATACCTGCTTGGTGAAGTGGCATCTTACAGGAATGTTTCCGTACTATCACCGGATCAAGGTGAAACAAGTTGAAGATGGTACCAGCACGACCTTTGCCGGTGGAGAGACGGTCGATGGTCACACTCCTCTAAGTGCCAATATCTGGACTTATGCGGAGCGATATTTGAGTTCCCTGCGGGCAACCGAGGCTGCTCTGAATACGCCACCGGGCGTAGATGGCACTCCGCTCGATAGTGCTTATTTTGGAACCAATGAAATCAATGGCGCCTTTGGTAGTCGTCACCCTGGAGGAGCTCAGTTTGTGTACGTCGATGGTCACGTGGAATTCATTGCCGACGAAATAGATTTAGCTACTTATCAGGACCTCTCGACAAAAAATGGCAAACCCAATGTTCTCGACTACCAGGATTGCGTTGATTGGAAGCGGCCCAACTGTAACCAATATTTGACCCCCTGAGTTTCCACGAAATAAAACGGCCTCAATATCGGGTTCTGCTTCGCAGGGCCCATATATCCTGCTGAGCCGAGTCGGCGGTGATGAAGCCATTCCTGGCGAATCACCAGGTGCAAATGGGAACAAATTCTTCGGCAAAACAACTTTAGACCTCGCACTCTAAGGAACTGGGCTTGTGCTCAGCATGGGCACCCCTCATTTGCTTGGTTGCCGGAATTTCAGAATTAACTTCTTAGTAATTGGATTGTCGGTTTTGTAGTCTTGGTACAGTATAGGTAGAGGCGGAGAAGACTCCTCATTTGCTAGTGCACAATCAATTCTATTTGGTCCACTCCCAGTCCACTGTAAAGCCCTCTTTCGGTCCTTAGATAAATATTCCGGCGCATTTAAGCTTTTTCAGAATCTCTTAGTTTTTTTGACATCACGGAAAGGTCCCACTTATGAAGACGACTCAGAATTTTTTGGTGGCAGCCATGTTTGCCACGCTTTTAACCATTGCACCCTCGATTTCCCATGCGAAGGTCGTCATTTTTGACGGCTTTGGCGATGGCGATTTGAACAACAACGGCATTGCTTTCGAAGCTGACGAGGTGGTAGGGACCTATGAACCATTCTACGATCCAATGACGATGACCCGCGACGGTTCACCGCTCGTTTTTCCTGCGGGCACCATGGTCGTTGGACCGACCGTGGCTGACAATGTGAATGATCGGGGTATCCGCTGGTTCTCCACGGGAGGCTTTGGGACATCCGGCAGCGGCGATGCAGCGTCCTCCCCGCGTATTATCAACGATGCCGCTGGAGTGCTTCCAGAAACCGTGGGAAACGTTGGTTTTGTCAATGTGATTCCCAACCCAGCCCAAACTCAGTTTATCCCTGCTCTCAATAAGGGGCTGGCATTAAGTGTTGAGTCGAAGGGGCGTGGTCGCACGATGAGTGGCTTCTTTGAGACCGACAACGATTATTCCAACGGCAAGCAGGGAACGATTGCACTCGGACCTAAAGTCGGTGATGAAGTGAAAGTCAGTTTCGATTTTCGAGTTTGGATGAGTGCTCCCAACTTCAATTCGAACGCCACGAATCACGTGCCCGACTATGGACATTTCCGCTTTGGTATTTTTCAAGATACCGACAACCAATTGGGGATGACGAACAATTTTGCAGGCTCAGGATTCACTCCAGCGGTCTGGGGAGCAGAGAACGGACTCTTTCGTGGCGATATAGCTGGACCGGATGGGACGGGTGACCACGGCTGGTATGTGCGAATTCCGTTGCAAGATCCCGCTAGCACGGCGCCTGGATTTGCCATTGGCCCGAATGGAAGAGATGCCCGTATCAATGAAGAAATCAACGAAGCGAGCACGTCTGAAAGGCTTTTGGAGGGAGGCGACAACCAGACTGTTGCGATACCAGATCAAGTGAACCCGAATTTTGTGAATCTTCAAATCACCAAGCGTTACAACATCTCGCTTTCTCTGAAGCGGTTTGATGAAACGGGGGGTAGCACAGACCCCAATGTCGATGGTGATAATATTATGGCCACTCTCACCATCAAGGACCTCGACAACCCCAGCGGCATTTGGACGCTCAGCGGCTTTGACTCACTTAACGATCTGGTGGGCCCAGGATTTGATAGTGATTCGTGGGATTACTTTCATGCAGGAGTCTACACGGCAGGAGTCGATGCACAAGAGTTTGACTGGATTATGGATGACTTCATGGTGGAACAGTTTGGCAGCAACGCACCTGATGATAACGCCGACTTCGATGGCGACGGCGACGTGGATGGCAGGGATTTTTTGATATGGCAGCGAGGCAATTCTACAAATAATGGATCACCTGCTGACCTGGCCCTCTGGCAGGCACAATATGGAACGAACCCCTTGGTGGCCGCAGTCGCTGCTGTGCCAGAGCCAGCTTCGATCCTCTTGCTGGGACTGAGCGGGATGATATCGCTCACCCTCCGGCGAAGAAATCGTGGATAAAAAGTCTTCCTCCCAGCCTCTTTCCCGGCCAGCATCTTGAATGATGGTCGGGAAGAGGGAGGGGTGCTCGCCACGAGATATCCTGAATAAAAAAACGCGGTCCGATTTGAATTCGACAGAAAAAGTTGAACAAGGTGAAACTGAGGCAATCAAGAGCGATACCTGGAAGCTCTAATTGCATGGTCAATTCTTGTTTGAGACTTTCGAGCTCAAGTGGTTGTCCGCGTTGTGTAGAGACAATATGTAGGCAGCGGCAACAAGGAAGTCGTCCGAGCAACTCGTCATTTTTCCAGGGAAGAGTAATTAGGAGTACCAACCAATGTCCATTACTAGATGTCAACCAGACCTGAACACAAGCAAATTTAGAGGTTTTACCCTCGTCGAACTCTTGGTGGTAATTGCGATTATCGGGGTCTTGGTGGCATTGTTGCTTCCGGCCGTGCAAGCCGCTCGAGAGGCAGCCAGGCGGATGTCTTGCAGCAACAATCTCAAGCAGGTTGGGTTGGGATTGTTGAACCATGAGAGTGCGTATGGAGAATTTCCTGCGGGCAGTTTTGGTGGAGATGCCAGCAGTTGTGTCGCAGATGAAAGTGCCTCCTGGCACGGCTACAACAACGACGAATACAAGCGAAGTCTCTATAGCGGTTTCGTGGAGATTCTCCCTTTTATTGAAATGCAGAATTTGTACGACCAGTTTAACCTTGACGGTGTTGGGATCTGGCGATCTACAGGATTTGGCGGTGTCGCAGCATGGAAAACTCCTCAGCGTGAGGCGGCTGTAGGAACTCGAGCGGAAGTCTATGTCTGTCCCTCTGATACTGCGGAGGCCCGAATCGTAGACACGACTGGTGCTTTCAGCGGTTGGGCCAATCTTCCTGCCACGGGGTCTTATGCACTAAGTACGGGGCATCGTGGACCGCTGGGCTTCGGTACGAATACTTGCCTGGCGAAATGGCATGTCACTGGTATGTTCCCTTACTATTATCGCGTCAAATTGAAGCAAGTCGAAGATGGTACCAGCACGACCTTTGCCGCTGGAGAGACTGTCGATGGGCATACTGCTCAAAGTGCCAATATTTGGACTTATTCAGAGAGATATTTATGTTCTCTACGCGCGACTGAGGCTGCTCTCAACACCCCGCCTGGCGTAGATGGGACACCGCTCAATAGTGCTTACTTCGGCACGAATGATATCAACGGTGCCTTTGCCAGTCGTCATCCTGGAGGAGCTCAGTTTGTGTATGTGGATGGACACGTAGAATTCATTGCCGACGAAATTGATTTAGCGACTTATCAGGACCTCTCAACCAAAAATGGTAAACCCAATGTGCTCGACTATCAGGATTGCGTTGATTGGAAACGGCCCAACTGCAACCAATACTTGACACAGTGATCAATAAGCCTTCCTTCCAAGAATTAAACGTCGATTCAATCAATAAGCCGGCTATTCTGAGTCTTATGCATGAATATGGAAAGATGCGTTTATTCTTTCGCAATAGTAGTTTGAGTTTGTGAAATCATATTTTCTGAGGCCATCAGACAAGCAGATCAAAATTATGGAAGAAATAAAAACTCAAGGGACTTTTGAATTGGACGAATCGAAGAATTCTCGGAGGTTGTACTTTGCGATCTGCCTCTTACTAACCTGTCTTTACAGTTTGGGCTGTGGAGAGTCGAAGCCAGAACGGGTTCCAGTTTCAGGAAAAGTATTAATTGACGGTAAACCGTTGAATAAAGGGGTGATTCGTTTCGTTCCCGAACAAGGCCGTCCCAGCAGCAGTGCGATTTTGTCGGATGGAACTTTTGATGTTGCCTCTACGACTTTGGGCGATGACCCGATCCAAATTGGTGTTTTTCCAGGGCACTATAAAATTGAGGTGTCTGCCTCAGAAGCGATTAATGAAGAAACAATCCGTTGGCATGCTCCCAAAAAATATTCAAATTTCCGAAGTTCTGGGCTTGAGATTGATATCCATAAACCGTCCGACAATTTGATTGTCGAACTAACCTGGGATGGCCTGGAAGGGCCAATTGTGGAAGGTCCCTCTCCGAAGGAAGTGGACCTAGGCAAGCCGGAATCTACTCAAGAAGAAGATTCAGACGAACCAGAATCAACACAAGAAGACGATCCAAATGGGTCGGAATCCTCGCCAGGGGCCTTAGATGCTGAGAGCGAACATGAATCTACTCAGGAGGAAGAAAGTGCTGAACAATCAGACAACGATTCGAGAGAATAATTTGAACTGCCTTAAGCAGCCTAACGTGTTCGTTCGCTACATGCGGGCAAGATATGTGCTGGTTGCCATGCTTTCGTGCATTGCAGCTGGATGTTCCGATGGTCGTCCAGATCGAGTCGCTGTTTCAGGAAAAGTTTTGATTGATGGAAAGCCTCTGACTGTGGGAAACATCAAGTTCGTTCCAGAAGGAGCAAGACCTTCTGCGGGGAAGATTGACGAAAACGGTAATTTTACACTGACTTGCTACGACGGAAATGATGGAGTTGTGCCCGGTGAACACAAAGTGCAAGTTATGGCTCCCAAGGTTCTCAGTGATACCCTGATCCACTGGTATGCACCGAAGAAATACGCAAGCTTTCGCACGTCGGGCTTAAAGCAGACGATCACTGAGCCTACAGATTCATTAGTCATCGAGTTGTCGTGGGGAGATTTGAAACCTAAGAACGGCGAGTATGTCATAGAAAAGTAGAAGTGGTTTCAGGGGCAAGTGTAGTAAAGGCGATTTGAAATACTGAGACTGCAATTGGAGTTCTGCTGACGGTTAATAGAGAAAAAGAAATTTTATTTGAGTTAATATGCAACAACTAGATTCACATCTTTTGCGACTTGTGTTTTTTCTGGCTGGCCTTTTGTGCTCACTTGGTCATGCAGATGCCACCGAGTTTATGGTTTCCTCAGCCGCGCAGATTACGACTGCCATGCAAACGGCCCAGCCGGGGGATACGCTCATTATGACCGATGGTACTTGGACCAATCAGCAAATCAGCTTTGCCGGTTTTGGCACTGCTGGTTTGCCGATTACTTTGCGGGCTCAAACCCCGGGGCAGGTCATTCTAAATGGCAATTCCACGCTTGATATTTCTGGGAGTTGGCTTGTGGCCGACGGGCTTAGATTCGAAGGAGGCGCTCTTGCTAATGGATCCAACGCCATCATCGAATTCCGCGGGTCCAAAGGAGAAGCCACCAATAGCCGACTGACTAACACCGCGATCATTGGCTACAACCCACCAAGCGTCAATGACCGATACCATTGGGTCGAAATTTTCGGTCAAAACAATCGAGTGGATCACAATCGTTTCGAAAATCAGAACCACTCAGGAGTCACAGTGGTTGTGCGTCGAGACAATGCTTCGGCCAACAGTCATCTGATCGACGCCAATCATTTTGTGAATCGTCCCGTGCCAGTTAATCCGAGCGATCCCAACGGTTTTGAAACCATTCGTGTCGGAACAAGCGACCAATCATTGAGTAATTCTTTTACGACCGTGGAGAACAACCTCTTCGAGCGGCTCGATGGGGAGATTGAGATTATTTCGAACAAATCGGGCCAAAACATCTATCGCTATAACACCTTTCGTGAGTCGGCCGGAACCCTGACCCTCCGCCACGGGAACGACACCCGAGTGGAAGGTAATTTTTTCCTGGGAAATGACAAGAACAATAGCGGAGCAATTCGCGTCATCGGCGAGAGGCAGACGATCGTCAACAACTACATTGCCAATGTTGACGATCGCGCCGGTGGCGCGATTTCGATCTCAGCAGGAGTGCCAAATTCAGGTCTCAATCAATATTTCCAGGTCAAGGATGCCGTCATCGCTCATAACACGGTAGTTAACACTCAGGGGGCGATGCTGAAGTTTGACGACGGGTTTGGAAGCAGCAGTCGAACACTCAGAGCAGAAAATGTTACTGTCGCCAATAATATCTTTCGCAGCGATGGACCGACGATTTTTTCAGGGACCGAGGGAGCTAATTGGACCTGGGAGGGTAACATTGCTTTTGGTGGCAGCTTGGGTCCTAAAAACGGTGCAGCAGGCATCAGCAACATAAATCCCCAGCTTCAATTTGATTCCAGTGGACTTTGGCGCCCCAGTTCCACCAGTCCCGCGATCGATGGTGGGGTGGGAAGTTACAGCAGTTTGTTTACCGACGACATGGACGGTCAGGCTCGCATCGGTTTGTTCGACATCGGGGCAGATGAGTTCTCGGCCGCCCAAATTGTACGCAAGCCGCTTTTGGCGGGTGATGTCGGACCAGGTTGGCTTCAACCTGTTGATCCCCCCGGAGGTTCGGGTGGGTGCTTCGCCCGTGGCTGTGCGATCCAAGCGGAAGACTATGCTTCTATCCTCGATCCTGACAACAATGGCGGCGTCTGGACCGTTGTTCAGGACAACGATGCTTTAGGAGGTTTTGCAATCAGCGCTCCAAGCGGTGGCATTCCCAATCTAAATGTCGCGCACGACACGATTGCCGTCTATGATATGTCATTCTCGCAAGCTGGCACTTACAAAGCCTATTATCGAGCTAAGGGATTCAGCGGTAGTACAGACAGTCTGTTTGTTCCAAGTGATTTCAACATCGACCCCACTGTATCCGAGACCACTTCTAGTGACAGCACGTATGTTTGGGAAATCGGTGGCACATTTACCATTTCTCCTTCGAACGTTGGTGTTCCGCTCGAATTTCGCATTGGAAAGCGTGAACAGATGAACCATCTTGATGCGTTGGTTCTCGACTTGAATCATTCCCTCACGCCAGCTGAACTTGATGCGCTGTTCGATCAGATGTTTGCTCCGGGTGACTTCAACGAGGATGGCTTCATCGATGGAAACGATCTGATGGTCTGGCAGACTGGTTATGGAACTCTCAGTGGAGCGACTCATTTGGATGGGGATGCCGACGAGGATGGCGATGTCGACGGTGCAGATTTTCTGGTTTGGCAACGCGGATATACGGGGTCAGCCTCGCTGGCCTCACAGACGGTGGCGGTCCCTGAAGGCTCAGGGATGACGCTGTGTCTGGGTGGTCTCTTGGTGACAGGTGTTTGTACCAGGAGCAGAAATTCAATGCGACCATTTTTTAGGAGGAGCTTCAATCATGCCTAATAAACAAAAATCTCAAGGCACAACTCGCCGTGAATTCATTAAGACGTCTGCCTTCGCTGCAGCGGCTGCCGCTCCCTATTTTGCACCAGCCTCTGTATTTGGTGCCAATGCGCCGAGTAACCGAGTGACTCTAGGTTTCATCGGTGTAGGAAACCAGGGTTTTCCCGTGATGAAACGTTTCCTGGAGAATGACGCATGCCAAACCTTGGCCGTCTGCGATGTGAACCGTGGCAGCAATGGATACAAAGATCCCAAGCATTTCTACGGGCGCGAGCCCGCAAGAGATGCCGTTGAAAAATTTTATGCAGAATCAAGCGAATCGGGTTCGTACAAAGGTTGCACGGCACACAATGATTTTCGTGAGCTTTTGAGTCGCGAGGACATCGATGCAGTCGTGATCGCGGCTCCCGATCATTGGCACAGCATCATGACGGTGCAGGCCGCTGAGGCAGGCAAAGACATTTATTGCGAAAAGCCCTTAGGACTTACCATCGACGACCAAAAAGAGATGGTCAAAGCAGTTCGCGAGAATGGTCGCATTCTGCAGACAGGCAGTCACGAGCGTTCAAATCCCAATGTTAGGCGATTGGTGGATATTGTTCAGAGTGGTGCAATTGGCGACGTAAAGCGAGTTGTCTGCAACGTGGGAAGACACAATATGATTGGTCCAGGACCGGGGTGGAAACCGATGCCTGTCCCAGATGGCTTTGATTACAAGATGTGGCTGGGCCCTGCACCTGATGCTCCCTACCACGAGGATCGGTGCCTCTACCGATTCCGTTTTAATTATGATTACGCTGGCAGCCAAGTAACCAATTTCGGTGCCCATTCTCTCGATATGGCCCAGTGGGCTTTGGGCATGGACAAATCTGGCCCCGTTCTGGTCGAGCATGTATATGCCGATTACTTACCCGAAGGAAGCCTCTTCAACGCCGCTACATACACACATTTTCGTTGCACTTATGACAACGGAGTCGTGCTGGATTGCATGACCGGTGTTCCCGAGGTGCGCTGCATAATCGAAGGAACGGATGGGAGCGTACGCGTTGAGAATCAGGGTCGCAATTTCTTTACTATCCCAGAACGCATTAAAACGGAAGTTTGTGGAAAGGACGTGCCAGAAGTCTATGTAAGCAACGACGATCATCAGCGGAATTTCATCGACTGTGTCAAGTCACGCGAGGAACCGGCCGCGCCGGTTGAGATTGGTCACAGAAGCGCAACGGTTTGCCATCTGGGTAATATCGCTTTGCGTCTTGAAAGCAAGGTCAAATGGGATCCAGTTCATGAGCAGATTATAGACAACAGTGAAGCAAGTGCCCTCATGAGCCGTCCTGTAAACCAGTCATGGAAAACCTGAGTGATTGAGTAATACAAGCTCGTTTTTGGAATAACCTTATGGCACCACCTCATACATCACAGACGGCATCGAAGCATTCGGCGACAGGCAAGTCGACCGATATCGCCGTTGCTGGCGTGGAACTATATTTTTTGCCAGTTACCACGCGTGTGCCACTAAAGTTCGGCTCGGAGACGCTCAACTCTGTGACGTGTGCGCGCGTTCGGGTGAGTGTTGAAGACCGCTCAGGTCGAAAAGCAGAAGGGTGGGGCGAGACTCCTTTGAGCGTTCCTTGGGTTTGGCCAAGTCCGATGCCGCACCGAACGCGAGACCTCGCATTGAGAGATTTTTGTGAGCAACTTGCTTCCCAATGGTCTGAGTTTTGCATTTATGGCCATCCCATGGAGATCGGCTACCAGTTTCAAGAACGTATTTTGCCGACGCTGCTAGCAGGTTTCAATCGGGACTGCACACCCGAAGAACGTATTCCACTCCTGGCAGGACTGGTTTGTTGCTCTCCCTTTGACATTGCTTTGCATGATGCTTATGGAAATCTGCATCAACGTCCTATATATGATTGCTATACCGCAGAATTTATGAATCACGACTTATCTTACTTCCTGGAAGCAGATGAGGGCGAAGGCGTAGATTTTAAGGGTAAGTATCCCGCTGATTTCATGAATTCCAAGACTCCGGACTCCCTCTCAGTCTGGCATCTGGTTGGAGGTGTCGACGTACTCGATCCGGCAGATTTGAATGGTGATGTTCCGGTGGATGGTGAGCCAGTTCTCCTCGACGACTGGATCAGTCGTGACGGTTTGCAGAATCTTAAAGTAAAGTTACGAGGTAACGATGCCAATTGGGACTACGACCGCCTGGTTAAAGTTGCTCACATTGCCCGTAGGCATGGAAAGTATACCCTCAGTGCAGATTTCAATTGCACGGTTCTTGATCCTGCTTACGTCAATGAGGTTCTCGATCGACTTGCGGCTGATCACCCCGACATCTTCGATGCGATATTGTACGTTGAGCAACCATTTCCGTATGATTTAGAAGCAAACAAGATAGATGTATCGAGTGTGTCGAGTCGCAAACCCTTGTTGATGGACGAAAGCGCCCATAATTGGCAATTGGTAAGGCTTGGCAGAAAGCTTGGCTGGACGGGGGTAGCACTTAAAACGTGCAAGACTCAGACCGGGGCGATCTTGACCCTCTGTTGGGCCAAGGCCCACAACATGAGTGTTATGGTTCAAGACCTGACCAACCCCATGCTGGCCCAGATACCTCATGTTCTGCTTGCGGCACATGCAGACACCCTCAAGGGAGTGGAGTCAAACGCAATGCAGTTTTACCCCCAAGCCTCACTTCCTGAAGCCAAAGTTCATCCAGGACTCTACCAGCGCAGAGAGGGTAAGCTCGATCTGCGGTCGATCAAGGGATCTGGATTTGGCTATCGAGTTGAGGAGATAGAACGACAACTCAGTGCACCAGTTGCGAGATTTGGGACTTTCGCAATGGTCTGACGCACTCGGAATGACGCGTTTCATGAATCTAATATTGAACTTCTTGCTTGCAGTTCTGTTGTTTGTCAGTTTTCCACCCAAGCTATTCGCCGGCGCTGAGCCACAACTGCTTATCTGGGAAGCTGACCAACTTGCCAAGAATAAAGCTGCGCTGGCTGATCCACCGCCTGAATTGGCTGGGGCCTTGGAGATACTTCTTGAACAAGCGAATAGGGCTTTGTTAACTAAGTCATACTCCGTTACCTACAACGCTCATGTCCCTCCGAGTGGGGACAAGCACGATTACGCCAGCTTTGGTGCTTATTGGTGGCCGGATCCTTCAAAAGAAGACGGATTACCATTTATTCGCCGCGATGGTGTCACAAACCATAAACAGAAAGCACTAGGCGATAAGGGGCACTTTAGTGATTTTATCAAGGACGTCACCGATTTATCACTTGCCTATTATTATTTAGAGGATGAGCGCCATGCAGAGCATGCAATCCATCTTATCAGCGATTGGTTTTTGAACCCTGAGACAAGGATGAATCCCCATCTTCGCTATGCCCAGGCTGTTCTAGGAAGGAATGAAGGAAAGAATTCTGGCCTCATCGATACGCGGGATTTCACGTATGTGCTCGAATCATTGGAGCTGCTGAAGAATTCTCCTTCATACAGTCAGGATATGGAGACAGGTTTGAAGCAGTGGTTTACGGACTATCTTGAGTGGTTACGTAACAGTGAATTTGGCAGGAAAGAAAGCAATGCCCGAAATAATCATGGCTCTTGGTACCATGTCCAGGCGATACGTATCGCATTATTTCTTGACCAAAAGGAATTGGCTAGAGAATTGGTGGAACATGTTCGTGACCAATTCATTCCCAGTCAAATCATGAGCGATGGCACTCAGCCTGAAGAATTGGCAAGAACCAATGCCTTTCATTACAGTATCTTCAATCTCCATGCATTAGGCATCATTGCTCGCATGGCCGAATCGCTCGATTACGATTTGTGGCACTACCGTGGCGAAGATGGCAAAGGCATCCAGATTGCTGCTGAGTATCTTTTGCCCTATGTGACGGGAACTGCTGAATGGCCCCATGAGCAGATCGTGGAATACCATGTTTCGCCTCTCACAATGCAATTCCTTCGTATGATGTCTGTAAGATATCAAGAGCCCGATTGGCTCCGGGTGGCTGCAAAGCTACTTGAAGGGTATCCCGAGTATAATACCGCGATGCTCATGACCGCTGCTTTCGAGGAGCAACGAGCAAAATAGTCGATCTCTCTACCCCGTAGGAGCAAAAATGATTTTTGATTTCAGTTTGCCGAAGAGCTCACGCCGTGAGTTTGCCAAGTCGATGACGATGGCTGCGGCTGCAGCAGCTTTTCCTTCTCGACTGTTGGCATCAGAAACTACCAAGCCTCGATACAAGTTTTGCGCTTTTATCAAGTTCCTGCAGGAACTTGACTACGAGCAACTCGCCGATGCAATAGCAGATGCAGGTTATGACGGCGTTGAGGTCACTGCCCGAGAAAAGGAAGGATATATTCATCCCGAGGCCGCAGCTGATGAATTGCCGAAAATGCAGGAATCGCTCGCCAAGCGAGATCTGGAGATTATGATCTTGACCTCAGACATTCTGACCGCAGATCAACCTACCGCCCGACCGATGCTACAGGCAGCGGCAAAGCTCAAGATTCCTCGTTATCGTCTCGGTTTTCATCGTTATGATCTGAAGCGACCCATTGTAGAGCAAGTTGCAGAATTGCAGCCTGTCTTCCGAGACCTGGCAGCGATGAACCGCGAGATAGGAATTGCAGGGATTTATCAAAATCACAGTGGGGCTGATTTCGTCGGAGCCACAATTTGGGACTTGCATAAACTGCTCAATGACCATCCAACGTCCGAATTAGGATGTGTGTTCGATATCCGTCATGCGGCAGTTGAAGCTGGTGAAGCATGGCCCGTCTATTTCAATCTCATGCAATCTCACCTTTCAGCCGTATCGGTGAAAGATTATGTTTGGGATGGACACAAGTCGAAACATACCCCTTTAGGGGAGGGAAGGCTTGATCCCCAATTCTTCAAACTTCTAAAATCCTCAGGTTTTTCTGGAACTATATCAGTTCACGTCGAGTACCTACCTAAGGGTGGTATCGATGAGAACCTTCAAGCTCTCAAGAAGGACTTGCAGACTCTGAAAAAGATGATTTCGACCTGAGCCGAATCTCCAAGTTATTTCCGTGCAGAAGGTCAACTAGACGAGCCACCTGAGTTCCCGTTGTCGCAAGGATGACGGGTTGGATTTTCAAGCGAATGTTTCGAAACGTGAATTTGTGCCGCTTATGTCTCGACTGAAATCTAAAAAAGCAATCGTAACAGGGGGAGGGCAGGGGTTAGGCAGAGGCATCGCTGAGGAGCTGATGCGGCTGGGCTGTGATGTGGCGATTCATTATTACAAGAGCGCAGAAGGAAGCGAGCAGGTCAAACAGGGTGCTCCAATCGGCGTTCGGGCGGAGTGTTTCGCGGCTGATTTGACCGACGAATCGGCTGCCTCTCAAATGGTAGAGGATGCAGCAGAATTCCTGGGCGGATTAGATATCTTGGTGAACAATTCTGGAGATATTATTGCAAGACGTCAACTTGGCGAGCTTGATATGAACTTCTGGCAGCGAGTGATAGATGTAAACGTGACCAGCATGATGCTTGTCACTCGCCAGGCGTTGCCATATTTAAAGGCCAATGACTGCTCCTCTATCGTGAATGTCGCTTCCCTTGCGGGCCGAATGGGAGGCCATGCAGGCTCTCTGGCTTATTCTACCGCCAAAGGGGCCGTGCTCACTTGGACAAGATCCTTGGCAAAAGAACTCGGTCCCAATGGGATACGCGTCAACGCCGTTGCACCCGGATTGATTCTGGGTACCTCATTTCATGCCACGCATACGACAGCGGAGTCTGCTGCAAAAACAGTAGCAGGAATCCCCTTGGGACGGGCAGGAAATCCATCAGATGTAGCCAGAGCCGTCGCATTCCTGGCAAGTGAATATGACGGCTTCATCTCGGGGGCGACGCTGGACATCAACGGTGGGGTGTTTGGCTGTTAAGACAGAGAGCCGATGAGAATCGAGGTGAAAAGTTCAACCTTGATTAACGACAGGCTTATTGTGACTACGTGAAATCTGGACCACCAACACCAAGGCGATATAAGCGGCGGCAAATCCCAGGCCAATAGTCCCACCCTTTTTCATGATTGCTGAGAGTCCTGCGGCGGTGGCAGCCAGCGCGGCAATTCCCATAAGTACGTTCCAGATCACACGTTTCGCCCCTTCAGGCCGTTCGTTGCCCAACAAAGATTTTTGATTCATCATCAAATAAAATGTGATATAGGCGATCGGCAACAGCATGGCGCCGAACACGCCAGCGACTACCGTGAGCCAAGCCTTGGTACTTCCCTGCCAAATGAGCGGCCAAAACGCTCCATTCGCCGACAACAAGCATCCTAGTCGGAAAATCCAACCTCTGGGTGGGATGTTGAACACCTCACAAACGACGAACCCTGAGATCAACATCATCAAGGAAATTGAAGAAAGAGTCATGCCAACCACCCCAACGCCAAACACAATATTCGAGAAAAAACGACCTCCTTCTCCCTGTGAATCTGCAAATAGAGACTGGAGTGAGTTGGCTAGGTCGTAAGTATCACGTTTTACGAGAACAGCGGCAAGTTGGGACTCTGCGAGTGAAGGCTCACCTGAAATATCGTACCGACCAGTATCTGCCGCCAGATCGCGTTCGGCCAGGATCGTCTCGTAATCTTTTTGCAGTCGAACAGGGACTTGTACTTCGCCATCCACTATCTCACATCCTGCAGGCAGTTTGGCGTGAAACTGTGTGGCAGCCGCAATGACTACGCAGCCTGTCGCCATGACGAATGGGATGAAAGTGCCAGTGCAGATGTCAAAAGTGGTGAGGCCACGAAAATCCTTATTCCAGCCACGAGACAAGAGGTTGTAGGGCAAGAGAAACGTCATGTTGATTCCCACCGCAGCAGCACCCGCGCTGAGCATCACGTCGCGCTGTTGACTGACGATATAGTCACTCCAGTAGGCCCGAGCAGCAGGATCGGCAATAGCGTTCAGCAACGAATCAAAGGTGCTGGAGGGTTGAAACAATTGGCTAAATCTGGGCACAAAACCTGCCAAGACTGCCCCCCACTCGACCCCCCCACCTACCATCGACATCCGAATTACCACGCCAAAGAAGCATAGCACAATCACGGCCACGACAGTTTTTAACACGCCTTCATAGATTTTCACTCCCAAGTTGCCACTGCCGTAGCTCCAAGTGACTAGCGTACAAAGCACCAGAATGGAGAGCGAAACAAGCCATTTAGCTCCCTCGGTAGCTTCAGTGCCGGCAGAAAGCACGCCATCTCCTAGAAACAGATTGGGAAAAAGATTCTGCTCAAATACAGCAAAACACAAAGAGTACTGCGGCATGGACCAGACCATGTTAGCCATCAAAGAAGCGAGAAGCCAAGACCACCCAAGAACAGGATTGATGTGCACGTTGATAGCGCGGAAAGGACGTTCACCAGTCGACAAGGTGACGTAGCCAATTGCGCTGAGCATGATTACACCCAAGATCATCGCAAACGGTTGTAGCCAGATCATACTGACACCAGCCAGGATGCCCAGATAGAGACTGCTTCCCAATGATCCGCCACCAAGCGTCAAGGCACTTTGCATGAAACCGGGGCCGGATAGCTTGCCGTAAGCGAGATACTTCGCCAGACCTCCCTTGGCTTCACCAGCGAGTATCGTTTGTCTATCTGCCTCAAGCAGTGGATCGTCCAACATGGCAATTTCCAACCGGGGGTCTTGGATGAGATTGCGAACTACATCAGTTCCAACTCACGAATTAGTGTGGATTCAGCACTTATGATAACCACTAATTCGACTAAGAGTAAGTTGCGTAATGGGGACAAATCGTGACTATCAATCCGATTTTCCTGAATTTGTGCGAGTGAATCAGAGGAGTTTTTTGATTTAGAATTGACTCCCAAGCCCATAATACGAGCGACAGCAAAATATGGATTAAGGATAGGATAATGGCTCTACAATATAACCCAAATAAGAGTGTCTAATCCAAGCATAGCGACTTTCAAAAGCTTGGCCTCTTATTTGTGATGTTTGCCATGTTTCTGATAGTGTTATCATGTATGGCAAAGCACTTTCTGTGAGTCATTTAAGCGTCAGAAGTGATCAGGGAAGTTGTAATTAGTATCCTTGTAGATTTCCAGGAATGCAGTTTCACTCATCACGGTCTTCCTTTACTTGAAGATTTATCGAACTCACCAAAGCAAAGGACCGGAGAATACATGGCATTGTTGCATTGCTCGAATCAAGATTCATATCGATTCTGGATCAATATCTTCTTTTGTCTCATCCTGTGTACGTCACTCTGTGGATACTATCTAAGAACGAGGGCGTTGGCACAAGAAGATCAACTATCAGAATCAGTGGATGCCTCTAGTAGTGAAGAGCAAAAGCCACCTGCTCGAGTAGAAGTCGAGCCGGTTGCAGAAGATGCAGATATCAGTGCCCGTCTTAAAAAGATCCTAGACGCTACGAATTGGTTTATCGCCCCCGAGGTGCGTGTCGAAGAAGGAGTCGTATTCCTTAGTGGAGAAGCGAAGACCTCGGAATATAAAGATTGGGCTGGGAAGCTAGCGAGTAATACTCAGGATGTGGTGGCGGTTGCCAATCGCATGAAGGTCATAAAGCCCTCGCCCTGGGATTTCTCCCCTGCATGGCTAGAGGTCGATTCACTTCGACGCAATGCAATCCAAACATTGCCAGTGTTACTAATCGCACTAGGACTGCTGCTGTTGTTCTGGTTCGCGGCAAAAGTAGCCGCCAGCATTAGTCGGAGAGTTGCTGAACGCCGGACGACAAATTCTTTGCTTCGTGAAGTGGTTGCGAAGGCAGTTTCGATTCCAGTTTTCTTGCTAGGCGTTTATTTGGCCTTGCGGATATCAGGGCTCACGCGGCTTGCTGCAACGGTGCTAGGGGGGACGGGGCTCTTGGGAATCGTGTTAGGAATCGCATTCCGAGATATTGCTGAAAACTTTCTGGCCAGCATTCTACTGAGCATTCAAAGACCATTTCAGACGGGCGATTTGATAGTCGTGGAAGGGAGAAAGGGATTTGTCCAAAGTGTTACAACCCGTGGAACCACGATCATGACACCCGATGGAGATCATGTGCAAATTCCCAATTCCACGATCTATAAAAGTATTATCGAAAACATCACTGCCAATCCGAATCAAAGGCAAACTTTTGTCGTAGGCATCGACTACGAAGATTCGTTGGCTGAGGTCCAGGGAGTCATTCTAAAAGTGCTGCAAGAGCATACGGCGGTGCTTTCAAAGCCAGAGGCACTTGTGCTAGTAGACGAATTGGCAGCATCCTCAATCAATCTGCGAATCTATTTTTGGCTGGACATTGCAAAACATGATGGGCAAAAAGTTCGTTCGTCGCTTATTCGGCTGGTAAAAAATGCCTTGGTTGAAAATGGCTTTACTCTGCCAGACGAAGCGCGTGAAGTGATATTTCCCAAGGGAGTTCCTGTGCAGATGCTGGAATCATCGGTTTCACAGAAGCCGATACAAGACCCCACTTTACCTGTTGATACCAAGGGTGCCTCAGAAGAAATCAGCACTCAATCAGAGGGTTCACTTACCAGCGAAGCAATTGAAATCGAAGAACAGGCAAAGAACTCGCGGCAACTTGAAAGTGGGGAAAACCTTCTTTCCTCGTAGCTGTTGCACTTATCTATGATAAATGGCCAGTTAGGCCAAACTCAAGCGTGAGAAAAAAAGCCACGGATCAACTCGGCGAACCACGGATATTTGGGAGGTGTGTTTGAGAATCCGTGTCTAACCGAGTTAAGTCCGTGGCTGAGTAAGATTTGGGTGTTAAATTAATGAGCCAATTCACGAGCTACTGTAGCAGAGAGGAGTCGGCGTTGTGCCATTTGAGCCCAAAGCCGACGGATAGTTTTTTCCGACTCGCTCCAGCCGTCGCGTACCTGCCGGCAACGTGCTTGGATGTTTTTTTCAATTTTTGTCGAAGCTTTATTTGATATTGATCGCATGATTGAGATCCTCCAACTGCTTATAATTCTCATCGTTAGCCTTCCTGGAGTTTCAGAAAGTGGTTAGTTCTATTGCTACGCGAACTCCATGCCATTTGTTCAATCTTAAAAAACCGCTGAAATTTGTGTGGTTTTTCTTCAATTGCCTCGACAGGCTGGATTCTTGAAAGTCGCGTTGGCAGTCGGACGGTCAGAAGGGTTTTGGCAGTGTGATTTGCTTCTATGCACCAGGCATCAAGAAAATGTGCCATCCGCTGCTATAAGAGCAACGGATGGCACGTATGGCGGATTTGCAATCCACTTAAGTTACTTAAAAAATGAGGAGCAATTATTCGTTAGACTGCTCCTGGTTTTCGCCCACATTCAAATCCGAATCCGTATTGATTTCGGTATCGCTATTGATGCCTGTATCACTATCGATTGCGTTCTCGCTGTCAATACCAGCATCTGCATCAATTCCTGATTCGGTATTTATACTCGCATCACTATCAATCCCAGTTTCTGTGCGAGTATTATTCTGCTCGCTCAATTCTGAGTCTCGACGGTTGTTGTTCAAAGAATTTTGGGAAGATAGCTCATTTTGATTGATCTCAGCTTGAGTACTCTGAGCATCATTATTTAGAGCATTATTGGGATTAGCCGATTCTGGCTGTGGGACTGGAGGAACTGAGTCATAATCTTGGGCAGTCTGATCGAGATCGTTCTGATTCTGCACATCTGAATTCCAATTCGTTGCATTCGGGTTGTCTGCATCGTGGGAGGATTCTGATCCATACATCGCGCGATGCGGAGTCGGTTGCGAATTGAAATTTGCACTGGATTGGTTGTTTACATAGACTCGACGCCCATTCATGCAGATGTATTCCCGGCCACAAGCATCATATCGAACTTGGTAGGCGGAACCTGAGGCATTAGGCAATTGACCAGATTGCCTGGACTGCAGTTGCTGGGCATTATATTGACCTTGGTCATCGACATAGCCGCCGGCGTTCGAGTCAACACCACGATAGCCTGATTGGTACTGACCCTGATATTGACCATCAATCTGATTCTGATCGTTCAGATAAAGATCATCGTTGTAGATCTGATTGTTCTGACGATAGTCCACTTCACCCCGCAAACGATCACGGGTATTCTCTCCCAGATTTCTGGCAGCTTCTCCCGTACGACGAACCACATTGGCTGCTCCCTCAGCAGTACCACGAATTACGTTACGTGTCACTTCGCCAGTGCGGCGGACAGCCTGGGCTGTTCCCTGCGCGACTCCGCGAACTCCTTCGCGAATTGGGCCGGTGTTTTGTTGCCCGTAAGCTGTCGGCAGAGCGAACATAGCAGCCAATGCTGCACATCCGAGTGTTGTAAGTCGATTTCTCATTTCTAGCTCCTTTTCTTTAAGACAAATTCCTTACTTGCCAAACCATTCGGCAAGTTAGTGGGGGGATTACCCGTAAATTGATAGAGCAAATTATATGCCTTTGTGTAGAAAGCTTGATTCGCAAAGAGTCATAGCTATGTATGACATTTGGCTTCTCAGATCGGCCACACAAGAGAACGACAGCGACGGATTTCCGCCGCTGCCGTCTGCATCCTTCGCTGTTCCCTAGAAACTAGCTTTCCCTGCATGCATCGCGGAGATCGCGAACTCGATCATGAGTGGCTTTAACATTGGCGTATTGTCGTTGTAATACGTCGTTAACAGCTGTTCCTGGGGACTCCTTAAGAACTTCTTCATAGGCTTCCTTAATGTAATCTTCGCCACGCTCGGCTTCTGCCAGGATGGCATGATCATCATCCGAACTTATTGCTGCTTTGAGGGCCATGTAGGAACGATGTAGACTCCCTAGCCAGCTACCCTCGCGATCTACTTCTCCGTCGTTGATTTCAACGATTTCGGCTAATTCACGAGCTTGTTTGTTTCGCTCCTGTGACCACTTCATGAAGTCTGCAGCTAGTTGCGAATTCTTAAGGTCTTGAGCAGCCTCCTTAAACCCTTTAGCACTGTCGACGTTTGCCTGATGTAAATTCTGAAGACTGCTAACAAAGTCCGACGACAAATTGGACTTTGCGTTTTTTGTCAGTATACTCATCTTCTCCTCCTATCTCTCGAAGTCTCTATTACGGTCAAACACCGCCGCGTAATCGTGGTACAACGAGGCTAACGACAAACAGTACCAGGAAAATCAAGAATAGAATCTTTGCAATGCCTGCTGAGGCTCCGGCGATTCCACCGAAACCTAAAACTGCCGCAATCAAAGCAATGATAAAAAATGTGAGGGCCCAACTTAACATGGTGATACCCAGCCTTTCGTAATAAGGGATTGATCCTTCGTAACTTTTTGCAGTCGGACCAATTCCGCTGCTACTTTCAAGAGTCTAAAAGCAAGTCGTGTACCAAAGAGGCTTTCAGGCATGTTGGTCCAATTTGCTGGCATATTCTAAGAAAAGGGAGATTTCGATGAACAAATGGAAACCAATGAGGTTGATTTACGACCAATCCGGAGGGGCAGCATGATCTGATGTCTGGCCGGAGGAGAAATCTCTCCTAGCGAACGGATTATATTGGATGGGTTTTTCCCTAATATCTCCTTATTCCTGGACCTTTTAAAACAGTTTTTCTCATGATCTCCGTTGTTAGCTGTTTATTAGAACAACTATTTAGTATCATAAATGGCTGTCTGCGATTCAGATCCATTTGATATCCCGACGAGTGCATAGGGAAATAAAAAATTAGATGTTTCGACTCTTATCTATCGATGATGACCGATCAATTCATCATTTAGTTCTCCGTGCACTCCAGGAGCTTGACCTCGAAATTGCCTCTGCTTACTCCGCGGAGGAAGCTCTTGCCAGTATTGCCGAGTCAACGCCTGACGTAGTGGTATTGGATGTGGTGCTTCCCGATGCTTATGGAATGGATTTTTTTTCCCAACTCAAGCAGCATGACCCGCGCATGCCGGTGATTATTATTACAGCGGCTGATACGAGCGAGATGGCCATTGAGGCGATGAAGTTGGGAGCGTTCGATTATCTTCCCAAGCCGATTGATGTTGAGCGGTTGTTTTGTATCGTCGAACAAGCGCTCGAGTCGCGGCGGATGATGACCGTGCCAGTGGCGATAGATCAATTGCTGACACCTTCGGAAAAGCATGATGCTTTCGTTGGCCGAAACGAATCGATGCAACATGTGTTCAAAGCTATTGGTCGAGTAGCTGCACAGAACGTCACGGTCCTGATTCGCGGCGAGAGTGGAACAGGAAAGGAATTGGTTGCCCGGGCTCTTTACCAGCATAGCTCGCGATCTGAAGGTCCATTCCTGGCAGTAAACTGTGCAGCACTCTCCGAGACGTTACTTGAGAGTGAACTTTTTGGGCATGAAAAAGGCGCTTTTACTGGGGCTCATAGTCGGCGAATTGGCAAGTTTGAGCAATGCAGTGGGGGGACGATCTTTCTGGATGAAGTGGGCGATATGTCTCCCACTGTCCAAGGCAAGGTGCTTCGACTTCTTCAAGAGCAAAAGTTCGAACGTGTCGGGGGGAATGAAACAATTTCGACTAATGTGCGGCTGATCTCAGCAACCAATCGTGATCTGGAAGAGATGTGTCGTAGGAATGAGTTTCGTGAAGATCTCTACTATCGCCTCAATGGTTATACAATCGAGTTGCCCCCACTTAGAGATCGCGGCGATGATCGAATTCTCCTGATAGAACATTTCTTGGCAAGGCTTGCCCGTGAATTGGGTAAGGAGGTCACGGGAATTGCTCCTGAAGCACAAGCGGCATTATTGAAATACGATTGGCCTGGGAATGTACGCGAACTGGAGAGCGTTCTTCGGCGAGCGCTCTTATTTTGCTCGGGCACAGTATTATTGGAATCAGCGCTCAGTAAGGATTTATTCAAAGTAAAGCGTACTGAAGATTCAAATAATCAGGAATCCAGAATAACTACCGATGGTGGTTTGGCCCGTTTTATTGAAGAACGCCTGGCTAAGAAAAGCACCGATCTCTATGCAGAGACCCTGGCGGAGATGGAAACTCAACTGTTGACCATTTTATTGCGTCATACCGATGGGAATCAATCTGAAGCCGCTCGAATTCTCGGCATCACGCGCGGGAGTCTGCGAAATAAGATACGTTCTCTTGGAATCTCTATAGAACAGGTCGTCACAGTTACTGACGACGATGATGAATCCAAGGATAAGCACTCAGATTCTGTGCCTGTCGGACAGTGCTAGAAGCTGGGAATTCGGTTTCGTTCCCTTGTTGATTTAACCTTTTGTGAGCCGTAAGGCGCTAGCCTCAGGGATGGGACAACTGGCGCCCATCAGATGTGACACTGCTAAGTTTCACGATTCGCTACTGGGGAAACTCCAGTTGCGGCAGGGGCAGCTCTTCTGCTGATTGCTCCGAGGGAAACGGAATCTCGAACTCTGGCTGACTCGCGAGGTCTGGTTCCACCGGCTCTGGGGTCTCAGTGGGCAGGCTCAATAGCGAAACGTACTCCCGCAATAGCCGGTGCGTCGTGCGGAAGGATCGGAGCCCGGCAATCTTTCGCGATTGCGGATCACTGGCAACGATCTCAAAGTTTTCGAGCGCAGATTTAACGACCGCCGCCTCAACTTGAACCTCTGCTCCACTAGCCATCACGGCTCCGCTGACGAATTCAGGCGGCAATTGCAGTATCGTCTGCCAGTGATCGCCCGAGCGGAATCTAGCAAGATCGCGCTCCAATTGTCGGGCAGACTTGGCGATAAGGCGACGTTGACGCTCCAGCAGTGAGAGTTCAGCAACTTCATCGATACTATTTTCGAAATCGCCAGAGTGGTCGACTTGGGGCTCCTCATAAGGTTGTCCATAAGTTCTCTGCTGATAATAGTGGCCGTAGACTGGCGCACCCCCCTCGACTCGTGTAAACGGCGCACGCACACTTGTGCCATGGGGAGTTCGATAGATACGCACAAACGGCGCCTTCACATAGCCGGGCGCGACCTGGACCAATTGCCCCTCAGCAACCCCTGCCCCAATCAGGAAACAGGCAATCATTGACAGTTGAGAAATTGTATGATGGGAGAGCGAGCGTTTCATAGTGTACTCCGATCGAGATTGCCGGCTTGTCCCCTAGAAATACGTCGGTGCATATTCCGGCAGAACTTGACCTCGAACACCTCTCCGTCGCCGCGTGATGGATTGGCTAGAACGATTATGCGGAATGGCTTAGCCTTGCTGGCTGCAATCGATTTCTTGGTAGGAGGTAGCGATTTGTGACGGTGGCATAGGTGCATTACGAGTACAAGGATCAAAAAAGTTGGTTCTTCAGGACTTTTAGTGGTTAGTAGCCCGCCAGTTGTCATTCCGAAAGGAGCTCCGCGACTTGAGGAATCTGGGTTAAGCCTTCGTTAGTCCCCAATGTGTGAAGGAATCGCCACCCGGATCCCTCTGGTCGCAGGGCTCCCATCGGGATGACAAGAACTGATCACCAGCCACAAAATCCCCGAAGAACCAAGTCCTTTTACCTTACCCAAAGCTACGGTGATTAATTCCTCCGGGATATCGGAGCCGTGTGATGAAGCAGGATCGATTCTGGTAAGACTATCAATCACGATAGGGCCACTACTATTCGTTAAGCAGCATTTAACTCAAACTGAAAAAACTGGCCACAAGAAGCACAAAAATCCGCAAGAAAATGGATTGAAATATCGTACCCCGATGTTCTCATTGTGCCGTGGGATTCAGCAGCAAGTCCTCATGTTTTTGAGATCTTTTGTGACTTATCGTGGCTATTAGGTCTCCACATTGAGCAGCTGACTTTGGGCCTTTGCGCCTTTGCGAGAGACCATTTCTTAGTTGGCCCAAAAAAACTTGTAGAAATGGGCCGACCACTCTGGGACAATAGTCTTCGCTTTTTATGTTTGCAAGAACTAAGGCTGCTTATGTTTGCAAGAACTAAGGCTGCTTGTGACAGAATGATAGGATAGAAATCTCTCGGCAAGTAATCCAGCTGAAAGGAGCATGTAACATGCCTGACCTACTTCATGCCATCCCCGTTGCCGCTGATCCAGATTCGGTCCTCAAAGCAATCTCTACATCCGTTGGTCTGCGCAGTTGGTGGACTTCCGATTGCGATGCTGAACCTATGACCGGCAATGTCAACGTGTTTCGCTTCGGTCCCAAAACAGAGTTCCATTTTCGCGTGAATCGCCATGACAAAAACGGGACTGAATGGACGTGCATTGAAGCAGACAAGGTGCCAGCCGAATGGGTCGGCACAACCATGACGTTTAAACTCAGCCCACAAGACGCAGGCACTCGCATCGACTTTGTCCATGGAGGCTGGAAACGTTCCGATGGAGACATGCCGATTTGCAACACGACCTGGGGAGATTTGATGTATCGACTCAAGGACTACCTGGAGGGCCATCCGCGTGGTCCCCGCTTTTCGTAAATGAGTTCTAATTCAGCCTTGCTTCCCTGCTTTTTTTAGAGGCAACGGAGTTTTCACGCCTGGCATTCTCTGTTGCTTCTGTTTTCTCCTGTTTAGAAATTTTTGAAGACTTCCCAGCGGCTCTGCGAGAGACGGCATGAAAGTGCGCATGCGCGGCCAACATGATTAACATGAGTGGTTTGTGGCTAGTGGTTCGTGATTCGTGATTCGTGATTCGTGATTCGTGATTCGTGAATGGAAGTTAGTCGTTAGTGTTTATGTCCGGCCACTGTTTTGCGCCTTAGCGCCTTTGCGAGAGACTAATTGACCGTGGCGATAGGGAGGGATGAAAGATGATTTATGATTTATGACTCACCACTGGCTACTGACTACTGACTACTGACCACGTCGGCCTTGGCTTTCGGCTTTCTCGTTGAAGGAGAATTCCGCTGGCGACGGCTGCCAATAACATCACAGCAGTTGAAGGCTCAGGCACTTGGCTCGATACTGACAGAGCTGACGTGAGGTCACCGGTGAACTGGCGTTGCCAGAGCAGAAAATCGCGTCCATCACTCTTGCCGTCGCCGTTGGCATCGGCCAGGTTGTCAACATTATAGGAAGCCTGCCATTGCAGTAGATCGCTCTCGTCGACATCACCATCGCCGTCAAAATCTGCGCTCAGTGGTGTCGAAACTTCTAAGAGCACTCGCTTAGTGGCAGTTTCGTAGCTGATGTCCCACTGGAGCGCGCCATCGAGGGCAGGCCAGGAGATGCCTCCGTTGAAAGTACCAGTAAAGCCGTTGCTAGCCGAGAGGATTTCGAACACATCGCCCGCACGCGGTTGAAAACCATCCACGAGAGCTACATCGAGCATCCCTCCCAGCGTGGCGGTACCATTGACGGTGAGCTTGTTGTAAGAGTCCTCACTACCAATCTCGATCGCCATCGTGGCGCCTGACGATTGTGAGTAGTTGCCATTCACCGTGAGAGTGTTTCCCAGAAGAAAACCAGATGAACCATTGAGTGCAGCGTCCAATTGAAACGTGTCGAGATTCGAGGTGGTCAAGACAAAGCCATCGAGAACGGTCCCCACTTCACGCCCACCGATGGTAAAAGTTTTCAGTCCTGCTGAGAGATTGTAGTCGATGCCAGGATTGAGCGCGCCCCAGACACCATTGAGAGCAGGCAACGTGGGTGAAAGCTTCACCCACTTGGCGGCGTCAGGTGCATTGTCAGGCGTCTGCACTTCTTCGAAATTAGAAGTCGTCGCCTGGAGGGTTGTAGCATTCCCGGAGACCCACAAACTATTGTTGCCGCCCGTAGCGGTTGCGGGGTCACCAGGTATGACCGACAGGCTCGGCTCCGCGGTGCGAGCGAACAGGTACCAGGGACCAGCCTGTGGGATATTGACCGTGGCTGATATCAGTCCACTCGCCACTGGAGCGCTCAGGCTTTGATTGTTTACCAACACAATGCCGCCGCCGAAGAGACCGTTGCCGTTGTATGATCCCCCATTGCCGGTGCCGTGCACAGCGTTGTCGAAGATGGCCCAATCGCTGGTAAGGTTGAGGTCTTCGGCCTGGATGCCGATCGTGTGGACCGAACCAGTCACTTCCCCATAGGGTCGAACAATAGAACCAGACGCTGCAGTGAGATTGCCGTTGATGGTACCCATGCCCGAGATCACTTGTGCATTGCCCAGAACCATTCCACCAGGCACCGCAGTGGCGTCAAGCATAGTGACGGCATCCAGTTCAATTGATGGAACTGCCGAGATCGATGCCGTGGGGCCCAATTTCACCGTCCCGCCCTGAACGTGAAGAGGTCCACTCAGCGAGTTGACAGCCGATAGGGTCAGACTTCCTGCTCCCTTTTTAATCAGACTACCAGAGCCAAAGATGGGACCGGAGACCTGACCGGAGTTGCCCGCCGTGTCGATCGTGCCACCGGCGGTTCCAATGATGGTAGCCACTTGAATATCAGGTGCGCCGGTCGAGCGGAACGTGCCCCCGTTTAAGATGAGTGTGGCACTGCCGCCAGCCGAGGCGACGGTTGCAGATTGGAGCGTGGCTCCAGACTGAACGAAGATAACCTCAGTGCGGCCCGGCGTGGCGACCAGCGTCCGGCCCGCTGTGACAACTCCGCCACTTATATTAAGTGACCCACCAAGATTTGCCGTGTCGAAAATGTCAACTGTTCCTCCGGTAACACTCAGAGATCCAGTAATACTCAGTCGTCGAGCGAAGGCATGCCCAGAAGCCATACTGAGATTACCTGTCGCAAGCGCATCGTCAGCAAGATTTGGTACAGTGCCACTCCATGACGCAGCGCTGGTCCATTCGCCACCTGCCGAGGTCACCGTGTTTCCGTATCCGCCGAGTTCGTTGAGATACTCTTCAAGCCGGGTGTATCCGTTCGCGTTAAGCCCCTTCCAGTCCGTGCCGTTGGCGGGGTTGAGCCCGTGGGCGGATTCCCAGTTGTCGGCGATGCCATCGTTGTCGGCGTCAGTAAGGCGGGCACGAGGATTCAAATAGCTGGGATTGGTTCCATAGCCAGGAAAGAGATCGCTTTCGCGAATGATCACTCCGCCGAGCGTACCGTACGAGGCGACCTCCTGCATCAACCGCGTATCGACCGCGTCGCGGATGATCGAATTACCTGCATGTTTCATAACATGTTCCACCGCCTGTTGTGCGGACATCGACGTGGTAGTAGGAAAGGGGTGTCGTGTTGCCACGACGTCTGCACCTGGATAACTCGTGATGAGCGTGCCGTCCAGCAAGCCGTTGCGATTGGCATCGACCCAGTTGTCGTTAGGGTAAATGTGGAATGATGGTGTGCCACTGTTGAAAGGTGCGCTGCCGTCAACCGGGCCTTCGATAAAGTAGTTTCCCTCGACGTTAGCATTTGAAGTTCCGGAGGTGTCGCCCATGATATAGCCAGCCGATTCCCAACCATAAACGACATTGTTGATGAACTCGTTCTCATCACGAACCTTCGGATTGCGGGTGACATTGTCGATGAACAGGCTTTTAAGGATGCTGGTTTTTCGACCTGAACCGGGCTGAATAAGGCCACCAGTACTATGGCCGACGACATCCAACCCTTGGCCAATGATAGAGTTCTGGATCGTGAGATTGTCGATGATCTGGCCGGGGTCGGGATTGATATCAAAGGTGCCATCGACACCCCAGGTGATCGACATGTGATCAAACATCATGTTTGTGCCACGCACGATTGATGCAGCGTCTGCACGCCCCTGGCTCGTGCCGAGCCGAACCGCCCAGTGGCGGCTGATCAGGTTGTTGGCACCGTGAAAAGCGGCTCTATTGCCGTAAACAGCGAAGCCTCCAGGCGCGGTCTGGCCAGCAATTGTAAGGTTGCTGGCGAAAGTCAACGGGCTAGTCGGCTTGAGAATCCCCCCGACGTCGAACACGACGAAACGGTTTGACTGGCTCACGGCATCTCGGAAAGAGCCGGGACCTGAATCGTTGAGATTCGTGACGTGATAGACAGTGGCCGAAGCAAGGTTTGTGCGGGCACCCGTGGCGAACCTCCCGAAGCCCTCTGCCTCAGGAAATGCCAATACCTGAGCACGTGTGCTATTTGGTGCCAACCAAATGCACGCAAGTATCAGCAGCCATTGAAGACCTCTCTTTCGCATTTGCCTTTTCTCAGCCTACGCCCACAACCACTAGATTAACTCCCATTATACCAGCATTCATGCAACTGACAGCACCGCGGAAGGTCGTATCACCGTATTAAATCTTGCAAATCTTAAATAAGTACTTGCAAACTACTCCCATGAATCGGGTAACGTTTAAAGAGGGGTCGAACTGATGTAGAGGAGTTGTAGGCCCATCACTCTGGCTATACGCAATAACATGTAAGTTGTTAGATCTTAACTCAATCGAGGTTTGAAAATGCCTGTCTATCGAGTGTGTCTCTTTGCTCACTTTCTGATGATAATTGCGTACTCTTCACCCGCCCGCGCAGAGACTGTGTTCAACGTCCGTGATTTTGGGGCTGTGGGAGATGGCGTGGCGTTAGATACCGAAGCCGTACAAAAGGCGTTCGACGAATGTGGCGATTCCGGCGGCGGTACTGTGCTTGTGCCTGAAGGAACTTATCTGTGCAAGCCGCTAGTAATTCGCACCAGCACGACATTGCAACTCGACAAAGGTGCGACTCTCAAATTCACTGACGACCCATCTGACTACGCTCGTACCGACAAACCAGGTGAGTTTACTCATCTGTTCACTGGCAAGGATCTTGAGAATATCACGATAAAAGGCAAAGGTACCATTGATGGATCAGGACAGAAATGGTGGGTTGATGCCGAGGCGGCACGTCAAAAGAAATCCGGCTATACATTGCCCCGCCCAAACTTGATTGTATTTACGCGGGTCAAAAACCTCACGGTGCGGGACGTGACGATTCAAAATGCACCAAAATTTCACTTCGTGCCGACAGACTGTGAGAACGTCATCGTAGAGGATGCAAAGTTCTTTGCACCCGAACGGGCCCCCAACACGGACGCGATCGATCCCAGCATGTGCCGGAATGTAACGATCCGGCGTTGTTTGATCGACGTGGGAGATGACAACGTGGCTGTCAAAAGTGGCGATCCCCATCCGGATCGAGAGTTTGCTGCAGATACTCTACTGGTGGAAGACTGCACGATCAAACATGGACATGGCATTTCCTTCGGCAGCGAGATCGTGGGAGGCGTGAAAGATGTCGTTGTGCGGAACTGCACCTTCGAGGGAACCGACAATGGTATCCGGATCAAGACCGACCGAAAGAAAGGTGGGCCAGTAACGAACATACTTTATGAGAATATCACTATGAAGGACGTGGCGGGAGCGATTACGATCACATGTTATTATCCCAAGATACCGGCAATCGAAGAGCCGAAGCCAGTCACCAAGACAACGCCGGCGTACAGCAACATCACAATTCGCAACTTGACTGCCACCAGCACCAAGGATGCGGGGTTCATCGTGGGTTTGCCCGAAAGCCCTATCAGAAATGTGCTTCTTGAGAACGTTAAGATCACCTCAGATCGAGCGGGCCTTGAGATCAGGCACGTCGAAGGAATTAAACTTGAAAACGTTGAAGTCCTTCCCGCGAAAGGAAAGCCTTTGATTGTGAACGACGCAGAGATTGAGCAGTAATCTTTACCCTGCAATGTCTTGTTGGCTTCTCGACTCGTATGTCTTGAATCCCAAGTTGTTTTTCCAGCAGATATCCTAGATAGGTCAATTGATCATCTTTTTTAGAAAGTCATTGATCTCGCACGTCCACAATCACGCGCCGGTAGCGAGTAAGTGGAGGGGCACCACTATCGGTGACTGCGAGAATAATGTGCATCGTGCCAGTTCCCGGAGGCATTACGCGATCGGTGGGGACAGTAAATGAAGCCTGACGCTGATCAAAGTTCTTGATCTCAAGTGGCTGACCAGTTCGTGAATTGGATACGGTAAATGTGCCAGCTTCCCCGTAATAGAACCACTCGTAGGAAAGAGTATCACCATCGGGGTCCGTGGTTCCCTCAGCGCTGAGGCTTACGACACCGGCAGGCCTGGCCACGAGCTTATCGGAGTGGGCAAGCTTTACATCAGGCGGATGGTTCGCCTGGTCGTATGGCTTGATGGTCCAATCAATGCGAGCGGCAAAGTCGTTTTGATAGGCGGATCGCCAGCGCCAAATCGTTGCGTGATTGCTGGTATGCCAATTGCCATCAAAGCCCTTTACTTCATCGGCTGCATTCGTCCAGAGCGGGCGGGTCTCGGGTTCCTGAAACCATTTCTGCATCCGAGGAGTGTAAAATTCGTAGCGACCACCCCAGCCTCCCCAATTTGGATTTTCTGGTGAATTGAGGCCATTGTTGACCAGACCGAGAAAACTTGGCGTGTCTCCTTCCATGAGGTATTCCGTGTGGGGATGTTGTGCGCCTAGTGAGCCTTTGTTGCGCCGGATATTCCGGTCTAGCCACTCATTATCCACGAGGCTAAAGTCAGCGCCTGTGAAGCGGCCATGGAATCTGTCCCCACTAATACCGCTCCAAGTCGCGTAGTGATAAGCACCACCTGCAGAAAATCCAGGACTCGCGATGTAAAAAAGCTCAGGAAATGTCTTACGTATCCACGGTCCACTATCGTCTTGATCCGAGATGGTGTAAACGCGGAGTTTCGCGATGAATTTGCCGAGGGCTTCAGGCGAGCGAGTGGCCTGCACCTTCCATAGTGCTTGGGCGAGCACATTCGGCCCACCCCAAACAGGGACCCAAAGTGGTCGAGGGTCATTGCGATCAACAGCCGAGATAAGTAGCTCCGAACCGGTCGAATCCATGCCTTCTCCCACGGCTTCCATACCATAATCGGGTCTGCCTTCGCAAATAATCGATAACAGGTGTCTCGCAGTTGGGTAACCATGCTCGTGAAGTAGAAGATTGGCTCGCACCTGGCCGTAGGATTCAACAATCTCCTTGATTCGCCAAGCGGCTGTCTGATTTCTTTGGTGGATCGAGGTGGTCGCAACCAGACCTTCAATATCGAAGTGATTCGCGTAAGTAAGGAAGCGAACCAGAGATTGAGCATCGTCGGGTTCATTTTCTATGTCCGTGAGGACAAACACACGAGGTTTTGGTTCTGCAGCAAATGAGTAGCAACAAAAGCTCAGCAAGAAAATGGCGGAAAGGCAAGAGAACAAACGTGTCTTCATAATTCCTATAATTTGTAACAGAGGATTTACTTGTAATGTGCTGGATAGACTTTCATGAGTTCACAGGTTCAGCTCTTGGTTCCTTAAACGATCTATGGCAACGGCCACTAATATCACAATTCCTTTAACAACCTGTTGCCAAAACGGAGACACATCCAATAAAACCAATCCGCTATTCAGCACGCCAATGATCAGACAACCAATGACGGTTCCCCAGATTGAACCTCGTCCGCCTGATAGTGATGTGCCTCCGATGACCACTGCTGCAATGCTATCCAGTTCATAGCCGATGCCCGCATTTGGTTGGGCCGAATCAAGTCGAGAGGTCGCAATTAGACCAGCAACCGCTGATAGCCCACCCGCAATGGTGTAGACCCACAACTTTATTCGATCGACATCTATACCGGAAAGTCGCGCTGCCTGTTCATTCCCTCCGACTGCATAGATATAACGGCCGAAACGCGTTTTCTTTGTCACGACCATAAACAGGAGCACCAATAGTCCAGAAATCCAGACCGGTACGGGCGCTCCCAGAAAGCTTGCTGTACCGATGATCGCGAATGATGAACCAAGGCCGGTAATCGGGTAGCCTTTTGTCCACAACATGGTCAAACCACGAGCAATACTGAGCATGCCGAGCGTGGCAACGAAGGGCGGAATACGAATGCGAGTAATCATCAAGCCGTTGAAACAGCCCAGGAGCATGCCTACTGCGAGCCCTGAGAATATGGCACCTGCTAAAGTAAAATCCAATTGAATTCCCAGCCATTCAATGGGCACTGCAGACTTAATCAGGCCCGCGGTAACCGCTCCTGCCAGAGCGAGTATCGACCCCACCGACAAATCAATTCCACCCGCAATGATAATCATTGTCATGCCTATTGACAGACAGACGTTCACCGAAATCTGCCGCATGATATTCCAGCCATTGGCAGCGGTCAGGAATCGGTCAGACATCAAACTGATAGCGATTACCATCAAGACCAGCACTAGCAACGATTGAAATCGGCTAATGAACCTTGCGATTGATTTCCACGAATTATGCATGAGCTATTGCCTGCGCATGAAAACCGGGTACAGCGGCTTGCATTACTCTTTCTTCGGTTGCCTGAGCTCGTAGGTATTCAGCCGTCTTTCGGCCTTCGCACATTACCATGATTCGATCCGACACACCTAATAACTCAGGAAGTTCTGACGACACCATGACGATTGCCAAGCCTTCTTGTTTAAGCTGATCGACAAGAGCGTAGATTTCACGCTTGGCGTTAATATCAATTCCGCGAGTCGGCTCATCGAGCAATAGCACTCGCGGTTTTGTACTTAGCACCCTTCCCAAAACGACTTTCTGTTGATTTCCACCACTTAAAAAGCTTACCCTTTGATGCATCGACGGCGTTTTGATCGCCAACTTATTGGCATACAATTCAGCAAGCTGTTGCTCAAGCCGTCGATTGAGCAGTGAAAAAGATTCAATAGCGCGGACGTTCGACAGGCTTATGTTGTTCTCAACACTCATTCCCATGACAAGCCCTTGCTGCCTTCGATCTTCAGGCACGAGTCCAATGCCATGTCGCATTGCTTGTTTAGGCGAGTGGAGGTCGCATAACTTACCAAGGATTGAGACTGATCCAGTTGATGTATACGGATGAAGTCCAAAAAGGGACTCCAAGAGTTCCGTACGTCCAGCTCCCATCAGGCCGAAAATACCTAACACCTCACCAGCGGCTACTGAAAAAGATACATCGTTGACCAGCAGGCGTTCGCCCCTCGCGGACCACTGACAGATTGAGTCTATTTTTATTACTTCTTGGCCAATCTCCGCAACATGTTGAGCATAGAGGTCACTAAGGTCACGACCTACCATCAGGCGAACTATCGATTCCTGGTCGGTATCGCACGTCACTACAGTGTCAACATACTTGCCATCACGAAGGACCGTAATTCGATCGGTAATGCGCAGAAGTTCCTCCAATTTATGCGACACGTAGACGATCGCAATCCCGTCTCTCCGCATTGATTCAATCAAGGTGAACAGTACTTCGATTTCGGAATCGCTTAGCGCCGAAGTCGGCTCGTCCATAAAAATGACACGAGCTTGAGAGTTCAACGCCTTGGCAACTTCTACGATCTGCTGCTGGCCAACTCGAAGTGTTTTCAGTTCGACGCATGGATCAATCGTTGGGTCGAGTTGGTCAAGTAACTTTTTACAGCGCAGATGTTGCGAATGGGCATCGATCAGTCCGGTGGAACCGAGTATTTCACGTCCGATGAAGATGTTTTCTGCAACCGACATATAGGGGATTAGATTGAGTTCTTGATAAACGATACTAATGCGCTGCTTCAGTGCTTCACTGGCATTGGCGAAATGGACAGACTTACCATCTAGCAAAATCTCCCCTTCAGTTTGCTGTTGAGCACCAGCGAGAATCTGCATCAGGGTCGTTTTGCCAGCCCCATTCTCTCCTATCAATCCATGAACTTCACCCGCATAAACATCAAAGTCCACATGATCCAGTGCGAGCACGCCAGAGTACTTCTTGACAATTCCACGGCCCGAAAGCACAGGCACCTCAGTTGGAAAACCTCTGCTCATTCGGTTGACTCCCCCGATTCGACAACTCTCAACTGAACGGGAACCAATCTAAGGGGCTCGAAGTCGTCTCTAGTACGAACTTCACCGCACCCAACAAACTCTACGAGAGCGCCCACAGTTAGTAATTCCCTAACTGGGTTGATCACATGCAGTTCGCAGCGCTGGTTTAGCTCAGTTGACAGCCTATTGAACTCTTGTGAGTTGGGGAACTCGTCCACGCTGACCAGACCCGTAGCATCGCGAATGGCGTTGCCTAGCAAGATGCCTACTTCGAGAGAGACAGTTTTTTCTTGACCATCAATGATCACACGACATTCATTGTCATCAACATTTTCGATTCGACCGCGTCCTCTGAGAAAGAAGTAGGTTGGTCCCCCCATTCCAACTTCTCGACCGAATTCAATGCGCGCGAGTTCGAAATCCATTGCAGCCACTGTTAAAACTTCGTCGAGAGATTCTGCACTTTCAGCCGCTTTGGGAAGTTGTTCACGCCATAGTGATTCAATAAAAGTGCTGATGCTTCCGGGAGCCGTACCATTCGAGGAAGAACGATCAGAGTTCGCTTGAGCAGTTAAGGCCGTATCAGGTTTGGAAGTTGATCCGAGTTTGGTAACTCGAACCAGCGGAAAAAAGTAAAACAACAAACACGCTGCTACCGCACAAATTGCCAGTCGAACGAATTTGTGCCGCTTCATCAATCTTTTTTCCCGAATCCGGTGAATTCATCGACGTTTTGGGCACTGACAAGATCGACATTCACTGGAATCTTCTGTGGAAAGTCTCGTTTACCATTGGCGAGATACTCATGTGCGAACTCTGCCGACTTTTTTGCCATCAGCTTTGGATATTGCATTACGGTTGCCGTAATCTTCCCGTCGGCAATGGCTTGGACGACATCTGCAGATCCATCGTAGCCAAAAATCTTGATATCATCGCTTTTTCCCGCTCCAATCAGTGCCTGATATGCACCCATTGCCATTGCATCGTTGCCACAAAAAACTGCGGTGATATCGTCGTGAATTTGCAGTATAGATTCCATTACTTCCATAGCCTTATTCCGATCAAAATCAGCAGGTTGTTGAGCGACCATCTTCAAACCTTCATAACGATCCACCACACTGTGAAATCCTTTTGATCGATTCCACGTGTTGTTGTCTCCAACTAATCCCAACAGTTCGACGTAATTTCCTTCTTTGCCAACTTGTTCGACAAAATGTTTGCCCAACTCGACACAACCTGAATAATTGTCGGACAACAATTGCGCTGTAGCTGCGTCGGTGGAGTTTATCTCACGGTCGATGCAAAATACCGGAATCCCAGCCTCCTTTGCACGTTTCACATTCGCCACGGAACCATCCGCATCGGTCGGGTTAAAAAGTATTGCTGCATAACCCGCAGCAATTACGTTATCGAAATGTGCAGCCTCTTTTGAGGTATCATTTTGCGAATCAAACAAAGTAGATTCGTAACCAAGTTCAATCGCTCGGTCTCGAGCTGTTTCACCTAGCACAACGAACCATGGATTGTTCAAAGTTGAAATGACTACGGCTATTTTGTGGTCCCTATTACTAAAAGTTCTCAGGTCATTATCATACTTATCGTCTACGCCCACATCTTCGACGGTGTTAGTTTTTGAGCACCCAAGAATCCCACAGCAAAAAAAAGTGAGTATCAGAGGTATCAAGTGTAGAAAGCTTCGACGAAACTGAAAGTTTGGAAACATGGAACTATCATTCAGAAGCAATCGCATCCAACGGCTAAATCTCAGCCTGCTTAAATTGCATTGTCGGTTTTAGAAGCAGAATACCCCAGTCTGAGTTTTCAAAGTTGGAATGCTCTCGGTCGCTTACCAGCCTAACCGCACAGAATGGGTAATGAAACTTATTTTTACTATTCAGGTGTCATCCCGCAAGATATGCAAAATGCCAAGTGGTCCGATTCCAACTGATTCACTACCTAGATACTGAAATCATACTAATCCAAAGTCTTTTGCAAAAAACCCTCACTAATACTTTCTTTCCGTTTAGATAAAATGGAGTTTGACCTCCCCTTTACATCCATGTTCAAGGAATCTCTCTTGAAACGCTCCTTTCGGCTTCTTTTTGCCTCCATCTTCTGGTTCGTAGTCTACTCGACATCTGCCTCAGCAATTGTGACAGACTCAGAAAACACCGATTGGGATTCCGTCCCAGCAATCCTCGCTCAGATCGAAGTTCCTGCGTTTCCTGATCGAGATTTTTTAGTGACTGATTTCGGCGGAGTTGGTGACGGGAAAACGGATTGCCATGCGGCTTTTCAGGCAGCGATTGCCGAGTGTGCGGACGCAGGGGGAGGACGGGTTGTGGCACCTGCCGGTCGGTGGTTTGTCAAAGGCCCAATTCATTTGCTGAACAATGTGAATCTTCATCTTGAAAAAGAAGCGACCATCGCATTCAGCACCACTCCGCAAGACTACTTGCCAGTAGTCTTTACCCGATTTGAAGGCACGGAGTTGATGAATTATTCACCCCTCATATACGCCTTTGAGAAGGAGAATATCGCTATTACGGGGGAAGGAGTCCTAGATGGACAAGCAGGGGAGAACAAATGGTGGAATTGGAAGGGCAAATGGGATGGCAAAAACAATACTGGGTGGACGATTGGTAAGCCTGATCAATTGAAGGATGTAGAATTACTTTGCAAGATGGCTGATGAAGGCGTGCGTCCAGAAGAACGAATTTTTGGAGAAGGTCATTTACTGAGATCGAGTTTTATTCAAACTTATCGGTCAAAAAATGTGTTGATCGAAGGGGTCAAGATCATCAACTCTCCCATGTGGGTGATCAACCCGGTGTTGTCGTCGAATCTGACAATTCGTGGTGTAACCGTTGACAGCCATGGCCCAAACAATGATGGCTGCGACCCCGAATCCTGTCAGAATGTCTTAATCGAGAATTGCATTTTTAACACGGGCGACGATTGCATAGCCATCAAATCAGGAAGAAATCACGATGGCAGACGGCTTGCCACCCCTAGTGAGGATATCATCATCCGTGGCTGTACGATGAAAGATGGGCATGGCGGAGTGGTACTGGGAAGCGAAATGAGCGGTGGGATTCGAAACATTTTTGTCGAGAACTGCCGAATGGATAGTCCCAATCTGGAACGTGCCATTCGATTAAAGTCCAATTCACTACGTGGAGGATATCTCGAGAATCTGTTCGTTCGCAACATTGACGTCGGTGAGGTTAGCGAAGCGGTCCTAAGCATCAATCTGCAATATTGGAATGAAAATGGCGAGTATTTTCCCACAGTTCGCAACATATTCGTCGAAAACGTCACCTCACAAAAAAGCAAGTATCCCCTATATTTAGTGGGCTTGCCGGAACAACCAATAGACTTTGTCTATTTGAAGAATTGCAAATTCTACAATTCAGCTCAGCCAAGTGTCATCGAACACGTCGAGCGCATGTTCTTTCTTAATGTGAGCCAACCTCAATAAGCTATCTCTTCGTTTGTTGAAGTTTGCTAGAATCAGACATTAACGCGTTCCAGATCACCACAGTTCTGTTGGTGCAAGTTTCTCAAGGAGTAACCAGCGCGTCGGGACGCAAATGGAGCTTGAGCGATGGTTCAACTTCGACTAGTTCACTGGTAAAAAGAGCGGCGATCCGTCTGGCACCTGCCGGTGTGAAGTGAGTTGTATCGCCCAGTGGCTGTATCCAATCGCTCGATTGTTTGCTAAGTCGCTCAAAAAGCTCTCTTGTAAGACGATTCAAATCTACGAACGGACAATCGAGTTCTTCAGCAACGGCACGCACTGCTTGTGCGTAAGGAAGATTCCCTTCAGCTGTGTCAATAGTATCACCTTCAACAAACTGGCGCCGAGTCGGAGGGCTCACCAGAACTGGTATGGCACCAGCAGCACGCGCCTCTTGGACATAGCGGGCTATATTCTTTCGGAAATCACCTTGCGGTGAAGGATCGGTCTCGCGCTCTGGACCTTTTCCTGGATTGTCGTTGTGCCCAAATTGTATCAGTACATAGTCAGGATGCTGGCCAATGGCTCGTCTCCAATGTCCTTCGTCAAGATAACTCTTAGAACTTCGCCCTCCACGGGCTTCGTTTATTACTGTTACTCGATCATCCAGCAACTGGCCAAGTGCCCAGCCCCAACCTTGATAGGCATGTTCCGATTCGTAGGAGGCTACTGTAGAGTCACCCACCAATACGATCTTGAGATGTTTACGTGGTGAAGGCTCTGAAATGGCTTGGGATTTCAGTAGTCTTGGCGAGATTGAGGCGATAGTTCCTAAGATCATATCCCCCCTTATATCCAGGCGGGCAGGTTTTGATTCAACACTTCCGCCGCGAAATGTTAACCAATCGGTTCCATCACCGGCACTGAGTGAAGCAATGGAACCATCGGTCCTTTCTATCACAGCTTCCTCGACACCACTAATGCACTCGCTGAAGTGGATGAAAACGTCATCGCCCTGAGTCTCTACTTCAACGATGCTCGGCGGGCTCGTTGATTCAGGATCCCAGAGTCCTCCAAAAGTCCATTCGGGAGTGATCTCGTCAACCAAAGGCCCACCTGGAGCGGTTTCGAGATTGTCCGCATGCCAGGAAAAGTCGCCACCCACACGATGGCAGTTGGAAAAATACTTTCTCTCATAGACTTCAGGGTTAGCAATGCCACTAAGATCTTTCACTACACCAATCGGTAAATTGGCCATATTCTCTGAGAACAGGCAATCGATCAGATAAAACTGAGATGGATAATGATTGCGACCCAACCAAAAGTCCGGTGGACCATCAAATGCACAATCCAATAGCACAAACTTCATATCGAGGTCCATATGTCCATCGTGCCATAATGCTGCACTGCGGCTAGCAGATTCAAAATTGCAATCGCGAATGAAACACCATCCCCGTGGACACACAAAATCGACTCCACCCTTGAATCGACAATTGTGGTGATAATACATTCCGAAGGAAGTGTTCCACAGGGATACCGTGTCGCCACCAAGACTCAACGCATCACAATCCTCCAGAATGAACCTCTGTGGCTGACCATAGATTGCAAAAGCATGATCAGGTGTTTGCTGAGTGTTTTCTATTGTCAGGTTGCGAATCACTACATCTGATCCAAAAACATTGAAAACCGCAGGGCCTATGTGGTCATATCGGCGGTCGTATTCACTCCGCGGAGCATTAAACTGCAAGCGTACTCCTTCGCGGCTCTCACCCTGAATAGTAACTCGGCTCTGCCGCAACAGAACTTTTTCTTCGTAGATTCCATCACAGACAAATATGGTAATGGGTTCGGTATTATTAGCAGGTATCGATTCAATAGCAGCCTGCAAGGAAACAAAGTCTCCAGTTCCATCGCTAGCTACGATGACATCAGCAGATGCCCGATCGAATACTGAAGCAGACAATTCACATTCAAGAGCAGTGCAAGCCACCAGAACTGGCAAAACCCAGCAGATTCGCTTTGTGTAGAGGATGTGCTTCAACATGATAATATATTAATCAGGTTGGTCGGACGCGGGAAAACATCGCTGGAAACGTATCCAGATCTTACGTGGATCAGGCAGACTGAGACAGGGAGCGATAATTTGCAAAACCGCTCAATAGAGTCTCGAGTGGGTTGCTTCTAAAGGAGGTTACTCCACATAATACATTTTCACGTTGTTCTAGCGAGTACTTTTCTGTTGCGAGGTGTCCGATGTCGGAAAATCGATTTTGGTTGTGGGCTTTGCTAATTGTTGCCGTGGGTGCCGCCTTGTGGTATCGCAGCCAGATTTTGCCTGACGCAGAAATTTCGAAAACCCAAACGACGCGGATTGTTTTCATCACCGGAGGTGACAATGATTTCTGGCAACTCACCGCAAAAGGGGCTGAAGCTGCGGCACGTGAGCACAACGCCAAGTTGAAGACCGAAATGGTTTCTCGTGAGGGTGGCCTGGAACAACAAACTCAGATTCTCCTTGGCCTGGATGAAAATGAAATCGATGGTTGTGCGGTGAGCCCGCTTGATGCTCAGGGTCAGACATTACTTCTTAATCGACTGGCCAGGAAAATGAACGTGGTGACCTATGACTCTGATGCACCCCTCTCAGAACGCCAATACTATATCGGCACCAGCAATTACCTCGCAGGAAAAATTGCTCACGAGTTGGTTCGCGAAGCGATTCCCGAAGGGGGAAAAATCGCCGTTTTTCTTTCGAACATCACCAAAAACAATATGTTGGAACGTAAATCAGGCTACGAGGAGAGCGAGCAAAAACTTCAGTCTGAAAATCCTCCGGAGGACGCCTCGTCACCTGTTTGGCAAACCGTTGAATTCTTGACTGACGAAGGAGACATTGCGAAGTCCAAGGAGAATATTACGAAAGCTTTGGAAGATCATGGCGATCTTGCCTGCTTAGTTGGCATGAATGCCTATCAAGGCCCACTACTATTAGAAGCGTTGGAAAAGGCGGGGAAACTTGGAGATATCAAGCTAGTCGTCTTCGACGAACTCGATGACACGCTCGATGGCATCGAAGCTGGAAACATCTATGCTACCGTCGCCCAAGACCCTTTCAAATATGGCTACGAGGCCGTTCGGATGCTTACCTTGCTGCACAACGGAAAGTCACGTGAGTTACCGATCGTGGGTGGTGGAGCCATCAATGTCAATTGCCAGGCTATTCGCAAAGCCGACGTGGAAGCATTTCGAAAACGACTCAAAGAACGCTTGGAAGAATCGAAGTAAGAATCGATCTCTTTTTTCTCATCCCCAAAATACCCAGAGTGCTGATTGCAACGAGCATTAAGCCCGTGGGCTCAGGGACGGCTTGGGCCGTGGCAAAAAGCTGGCCAGCGTTGTACTGACTCTGCCAGATACCCAGATCGATTTCGTTGACTATGCCATCGTTATTTGCATCCCCTGTGGAGAGCGAACCAGAACCACCAACGCCGCGCTGCCAGATGAGAAAATCGCGACCGTCAACGTCTCCATCCCCATCAAAGTCGGCATTCTCAGTGACGGAAGCCACAACCGACAGTATGCCGTTTGTGTAAAGATCCGAATCATCCCAGATCAATCCACTGCTCAGCCCAGGCAGATCGAGAACAAAACTGCCGATAGAATTTGAGAAATCGAATAGTTTAAATGTGTTGCCAGCTTCGGGAGAGAAACTCAGGAGGTCGATATCGAGAGTCCCGGCTGCCATCAACGTTCCACCGATTATGAGCTCGTCGAAATCGGAAGTCGAGGCGATCTCCATCTTGAGTGTGCCACCGGAATTCTGAACATAATTACCGGAGATATCTAGCAACCCTGTCGAAGTACCGGGAGAAACCAGACCCTCATTTAGCACGTTGCCGACAATATCTCCACTGCCGCTGAGTTCACCCATCGATCCCACGGTGACCATTGGAGCAAACAAAGTCCCTGCAGCACTCATCACCAGGTTACCTTGACCCGAGGCAGAACCCACATCAACCCCATCGGCCGCCTTCAGCCAACCGTTGGTGATACTCAAGGTTGCGTTGTTGCCAGCATTGGGAGCAACCAGCAAGATACCTGCATGTTGGCCCACGGCATCCACCACGACGCTGCCATTCTCAATCACTGCTAAATCAAACTTAGAAGGCTGCCAGTTGGAGCCTGCAGTAATTCCACCGTCGTCGGTTTTCCAGTTCATGATGTGAGCATAACGATTGTTGAGCCCACCATTAAACACAATCGGTGCTGGTGCAGGAAACTCACCCTTTTCATTAATGAACTCGATCAGATTGTTGTATCCATCATTGTCGAAGTCACCATTCCAAATCAGATTGCCGCCATGGAGAGTCTCCCAAGCATCGGCCATGCCGTCGTTGTCAGCATCGTAACCCGCTGGATGGTTAACCTGAGGTGCGGCCAAAAGTCCATTGAGTTCGCTGGCAATCGGCGCAGCAGCACCGATGGGAACTCCCGTAAAGTTGACGACGTTACTGATCACCCGAGAATCTATCGCATCACGAGCCCACCACCAATTACCAACATAATCTACAATCTGGCTGTAAGCGTCAGTTGCCGTCTGCGTCGCTACCGGGGGAGTGGCAAATGGTGACGCCATAAACTCAAGCGTTTGATCGGTCTGATTATTAATCACAAACATCGCAGTGCCGGTGTTGGTGCCATCCAATACGCCATCGGCTGGCGCTCCCCCAGGGGCGTCATCGGGGTCAATAAAGTTGCCGGACTGATAGACTCGCGTTGTGACGTTCTTGTCGACACCGAAGGCAATATTCGGATTGCCAGTCGTGCCCGGTCCTGCCACGATGTAATTTCCTACGTAATTAATATCTGTAAATTCCTGCTCAGCTTCACTGCTTCCGCCGGTGTAGCTGGCTCGATCGCGAAAATTGTATACCACATTATTGCGAAAGTCGGCCGTAAGAGTTTCGCCATTGTACGTACCAAATCGAGCCTGGCGGCTAGCATTATGGGCATAAAGATTGTGGTGAAACGTGACTTGTGAACTGATGCGTGGACGAATCAGAGACCCATACGCATGGTTGCTCACCAGGGCATCATGAATGGTGGTGTATTGAACTGTAACATTAGTGTTATTATTCGCAACAGAAAGTATTTCGTCTTCTGACCAAGAAGCGGACACATGGTCGATGATCAAATTGGTCCCTAAACCGCTACCGGCAAAGGTGATGGAGTCAGAATTATCGCCCGTTCCCTTGCGGAAGGCCAAATAGCGGAGAATCACATTGCGGTTCTCTTTACCACTACTATGCGTGAGTTGGACCATATCCCCATAGACGGTCACTGGACCGGGCGCTGTCTGGCCTGCAATGTAGTAATTGGACAGATTTTTAATGTCGAGTTTGCTAGAGAGATTAATCGTGCCTGCGACATCGAAAATAATAATCTTGTTCGTGCTGTTCTCTTGAAACGCACCTCGCAAGGATCCGGCGCCACTGTCATTTAGATTGGTAACGCGGTACACCGTGGCATTGGAAAACCAGCCTGCAGCAGGAGCGGTGCCTGAAAAAGTACCGCCGTAACCTTCAGCACCTGGAAAAAAGGGTAGTTGTGCATTTGACACGGATAGCGAATTGAACAGTAAGACGGCAAAAACAAGCGTGATTCGTCCCCAAACCTTCAACCTTGAATCAGCAAGCATCAAAGTAATCCTCAATAAAATGAACTAAGAGTCGAAGACGTGAATTACGCATCCTGGCTTTCCACGTGCGAAAACTGCAAATAACTGTGACGTTGAATGCTTAATGCAACCGTCGAAAATATCACGAACAGAACTGTGGTCGGTTCAGGTACTGCAGCCGTGCTAGATGATGGTGACGAAGTGGGCATGTACTCGCGTTGCCACACCAGGAAATCAATTCCATCAACATCGCCATCTTCATCAGCGTCGCCGTCGCCATGCGTAGCACCGCTTGTCATACCATAGCCTGTTTGCCATCGCACGAGATCAGCAGAGTCAACGAAACTATCTTCATTAAAATCTCCCGCCGCAAACATAAAGGGAACCGTTTCAAACGCCCCCAAGTCCGGGGCAGAACCATTAAACAGAAGGCCTACATCGGTACCTGCGTCGATCAAATTGCTGCCGGAGACCAAACGAAGGAAATCACTCGTCGGCAAGCTGCCATCCGGGTTGCGAGGCCCACGTGCAATCGTGTCGTCAAGAGAGAGGAAGTCAGTGGCATCCACAGGAATACCATTCCAAGTGTTAAAAGTGTGAATCACTCCCGATAAAAACACATCACTGTTAGCACCATTGTAGGAGATATTATTCTTCAACACGTGCAGGTTTTGTGTCTGAGAGGCCGTTTCATCAAAATACCAGTTCCTCGTGTTGTTGAAGCCAACAGAATTGTTTACCACCACACCGGTACCGTTGCCATTGATATCGATTCCATTGCGATTCTCCCAGGCGAGCACTCGATTGAGTACGTGCGCTCCGCCGTCCTGGCCAAGCTTAAAGCCAGTTGCGTCACCCTGAAAGTTGCCGGCTGTCAGGTTGTTCGCTTCCAGTGCATCCTTGGCAAAGAACTGAGGAAGCAATTTACCGTTGTCGAAAGACCAGCAGTCTTCCACCAGCGCCCCACCGTTGCTTCCCCACATGTCCCAGCCATCGTCAGAATTGCCCCAGGCTCGGCTCCCTCTTACGCTATTTCCAGGCCCTAAATCTTGGAATTTGATGGCAAATCCGTCAGCGTTTTCGCCATTTGCCGAAGGGTCGTAGTTTTCATAGGAATCAGTGTTGATGATTTGATTGTAGGCAGCGAATCCGCTCAGCTGTACGCCAGAATCACCATTCCAGCGTGTGACCAATTGATCAAAGATTCCATAGTTAGCTCCACTCCAGATGCCATTGTCCCTGGCATTCTGAATGGTTAGCCCCTTGAGGTGAAGATAGTTTGCACCCTCGTCGATTTGTATGCCCCTGCCACTCGACTGCCCCCACAAGCTGTTGGACATCGTGTCGAAATCCAACACCGGCAGTTCGCCAGGGAATGCCCAGATATTGATGGGATTCGTACTTGTGCCACCTTCATTATTACGAATCTGTATGCGGCTATTAAGATTATATGTGCCACCACGTACGAATAATGTGTCACCTGGATCGATGTGATCGATTGCGTAGTCGAATGTTCCCCAAGGGCTGCTCAGGGAGCCATTGTTACCATTGCTTCCACCAGGCGCGATGTAAAACTCTGCGGCTTCTACGGAAAGAGTGCCCACAGTGATCGCGCAAACCACTGCGTATGCAATTATGGGGAATCCCTCTTTCATCGCCTCTCTGCTCCGTAGTTTTTACTCCCAAGACTGCGTCCCGGGCTCTAGCATCGTTGGCTTTTCGGCCCTGTGTATTAGTGCTAAATAAAAGGCGGTGCCCCCTGTGTATGAGGGGCACCGCCGACTCAAACCTTTTTCTCCAGCTTTGATAACCTCAACGCTGACGACGGCAAACCATCGCCAATCCACTCAAGCCCACGAGAACCAGAGATGCTGGCTCGGGAATGGGAGTAAATTCCACTCGGAATAAACTGGTATCAAACATGTCAGCAGTGGTGACAGCGTTTGAAGGACGCAAGCTAAAGGTATCGAACTTAAAACTGCCATTGTTCGGCGAGAGTCCGCTAGCGCTAACCGAGACACTGCCCGTGCCATTGATGTTGCCACCGGTCATAGTCGTGGTGATATCAAGCAGATTGCCAGCTGCACGCGTGATGGTCATCTCCAGGGTGTAAGGAGTTCCATTGGAATACCCCACGGCGCCATCACCAAAACCAGGTGCGTCAGCAACGGTTGACCATTCACTCGAAGAGCTAAGAATCGCTCCGAAAGTATCGGCTCTTTCAACGAGTCGGAATGGAGAACTGCGTCCAGTGGTTTGTCCAAAATTCATGAACATTCCATAGCCCGTGTAAAAGTCATCTCCAGGAGAACCATTGGAGACCAAGCGGGTAGCGGCAGTGCTATCTACCAGTGCGAGTCTCATATTTTGACTTCCATTAGAAGCATTGATGCCGGTCGCTGAGAATGCCCAAGTTACTTTCAATGAGTCACCCGTATTCTGCAGATTTACTTCACTACCCTCTGCAGTGAAATAGCTAGTCCAACTAGCACTACTCGTAAGAACGGTTCCTCTCAAAGGTCCCCCAGCGCCTACAGGATTCAGCTCGCCGCTGCCACCTTGGAACCAGGCGGATTCGATATCGCCATCGACGTCAGAATCGACACCAGCCTCAGAATAAACTGGAGCGGCCGGATCATCGTCAGTGCCATCAATCCAAGTATCGTTGACAAGGACCGCTGCGTTGGCCAATCCGGCCATACAGAAATAAGCCAAAGTACCCACGACGAGCTTCGCGGTAAGGCTCTTCAAACATTTCTCACACTTCATTAGAACTTCCTCCGATTGCAAAAGTAGCGAAACAACAGATGAGTTACCAAATAAATGGAGCCACACCCAAGAAAACACAACCTACAAAAAGATGATTACCATCCAGATAAGACACAAAAGGTCCCTACCTTTACCCTAACTAGCAGTTACGAACCGAGATAGTTACTTTTCTTGCAAAACACCGTCACAAAGGCCTAAGTTCCAGTACATAGCCCACTAGTTTCGACACACTATTCAGTCAGTTTCGACCATCACCTGCGCTACCCAACGGCGCAACCACAATGCTGTACATACTCTGGGAAACCTCGCGGGGCACTTCATCAATACGAACATTCTGCACTGGTCCAAGCAGCACGGTTGATGCCTGCCGCACCTCTTGCTTCCAAATGGAAAAAACGAAGTCAACGCTTTTGCCAGGACCAATGGCTGTCTTTCGAGATTTGTCAGGAACGCGGTCGTTGTAGCCTTCATCCAGGCCGATATCCCAGCCCATATCTACAAAGTCTCTGCTTAGCCATTCCGGAACTTCGATTCGATCATCCCAGAGGACATACATCGCCACCGGCTGAGTCACCTCAACGGCAATCTGCAAATCGCCGAGCACTTTGTCGTCATTGAAAGTCATCACATAATCTGCTCCCCGTAAAAAAGCAGGGATGCCGCGGTTATCGATGCCATTCCACTGATGCAGGCGATCCACGTAGCTGGGACAATCCTCGGCAAAACCTTCACCCACTATGCGGTAATACTTCGAGGTGGAAGTAAAAGAAACATTGTCTGTGACTGATGCGATCAAACGCGAAGGCCGAACTGTTTCCCGACCCAATCGTAGCGGGGGAAGAAAATCACGAGAACCAACCGAAGTAATACGATTCAACACTCCCTGGCTATCGATACGCATCCCTTCACCAGATTTGAGTCTACGATAAGAAGGCAGCTCATTAGTGTTGGCTTGTCCTCTCTCGCGAGCTGCCAGATCAACTACTCCTTCATAAACTACGACATCCGTTTGCGCTTCTGGCGACACAGAGATGCTGAAGGCAGTCCCTTGATCGACAACACTTGCATGGGGGGTTTCAATTTCAAAGCCAATCCCTTCCTCGCCAACCCGAGCCACAAGCTTTCCTGCATGGGCAATCGCCTTCTCTGCAGAAACCAGCTCAAAACTTGCAGGGCCCTGAATGACCACCTGAATAGAGTCATCCACCACAAGTTCAACCATACCCGAATCGATCTGAAGAAAATCGCCAGGCTTTACTGCTGACCATTCGTCAAAGTTCTCGGCACCTGCCTGCCATTGGACATCCTCCAAGTGAACAATACGACCTAGCGGTCGAGTTCGATCCTGGGCTACATCAACAGACTCTTTCCTGTTAAACATGGAAGCAGACCAAGTTGCAATGAGCACCAGGGCGGCCAGTGCCAACAAAAACTGCCACGAGCCTTTTCGCACCGGTCGCAATTCAGGATCTAGCTCAGCAGTCTCGATCGCCTCAAGCCCTTGATCTTCCAGATTTTCACTAGGAAGCACTTGAGAATTTCTATTGGCGACCTCAGCCAAAGTCACCGTATCTGCTACGACTCTGGTGTAAGCCACGCGGGCTTCTTCCGATTGATTCAAGAGGTATTCAAGTCGCGCACGGTCTTCCTCACTGGCAACACCCTGCTGGCATCGCAAGCTTAGTGACAAAACCTCAACCGATAATTCATTTTCCGTCATGTGTTTCCTAAGATTTCCTATCTAGATCTGCCCGACAATTTGTTGATCATCAACATTGCCAATTCATGCTGCTTAATGTATCGATTTTCCGCCTGTCCAGCCACAGTGTCCTGGCTTCTCCACCATGACTTCAACACGCCTCGGCTAAGGAACCAATTTTCTGCGAGTAGCTAACACCTTCCAAGCTGCGGCACATACTAGGGCTATACCCAAAGTATTGTCGAAAAGTCATCGTAAATTGCCTTGCCGAACTAAAGCCTGACTTCTTAGCAATCTGCCGAACCTTGCTGTTTGGTTCGCTCATCAGCCGCAATCGTGCCATTTCAAGTCGGACACAACGCAAGTACTGAAACGGTGTCACACCAAATGCAGCTCGAAAAGCGTATTCCAGCCACCGCCGTGAGACACAAATCTCCCTGGCAATACGCTGCACACCAAGTGACTCGTCCAAATGTTGGTGGATATAAATCAGAGCCTTTTGAAGCCGATCGTCGTCAAAACGAACTACCGAATCTCCTTTCACAGCACTACTCTCAACACAGCAGCAAGAAGCGGACTGACCCGGTTCGGCTTCAACTTGGGATACTTTTTCAGTCAGGATCATCAGTTCGCAGCTGCCTTCTTCCGAGAGCAACACTTTCTCAACGTAGTCCCACTCTACATGATCCACCGAGCGATCCTTCAACATGCGAACCACTTGCAAAACATCACCCAAAACGGCTTGATTTGATGCAGTAACCATATGCTGTAATGAATCTCCACTTTCAATCTGCTTCAACTGCTGCGAACCGTCCGACGCACACAGTTCTGCAATACCTTCCGAATTCTAAACAAGGATTGCCGCAGTGCACCCGAAGATAAACCCATTTGGTCGGCAACCTCGGCAATTCTTTCATTCTTTGCATAGCAGCGGTCGACCACATTGCGTTGTTCGACCGACAATTTATCGAGACACTTTAACAACGCCTCGCGACGCTGCACTAATTGATCAACTCCGCGCTCGTAAGTCTCACTTATCAGTTCCAGAACCGCCTCGGCAAAGTACTCGCGCTGGCGTGACCGCTCTTTGCGGAATGCCAGCACCAGGTAATAGCTCACCGCCCTGGCCCATGCACCAAATGGTTTCGCTTCGTCGTAGGAATCAAACTGCTGCCACAAGCGAATCCGCACACGCTGCATGACCTCTTGGGCATCATCCCAATTCGTGGTCAAGGCATAGACGTAAGCAAAGAGTTCTCTCTCATGCGCACCCAGCAACTCTACAAATCTTTCCGTGTTTGGGTCACTCTTACTCACAAGGATTTCCTGAACAAGACCTGCCTGGAAACAAGGCCGTGGGGCACAGAGAAGGCACTCCCTCCACAGCCTATAAGCCTGAATTTACCGAGTGTTACGGACTTTTTCCAAAAAAAACCAGAACTTTTCTGAATTCTGGTGACAGCGTCCCTGCTGCTTGACTATCCGCGGGTAATTTAATTGGGAATCTGCAACTGCCAATTCCTGCTCAAGCAGGAGCCTGCTTCGTGCCACTTGCAGTGAGTGTAACCTCATTCTCTTGTGACGCACGCACACGAATCCAATCACAATTCACCGAGTGCAATAGGCCAAGACTATTTGCAAAAAGATTGACTATGGACATCGACTTCTCCCTCTATAATGAATATTAGCGTAAGTGGTTGTGTCCCTAGCAACTTACTAAGTGGCTACTTTTGCAACACGAGGCGCGATGGCTTGTGACTTCTCGAATCGCCACTGAGCGCGTATAGTATATTTAACCTATTCACGAATGTTGGCGCGGCGATCATTGGTTCGTGTTAACCTTCATTGTGTCGAATGATGATTATGGAAAAGGATGTTTCGAAACCCATGCAACTTAAAGTCAAAAGAGCAACCGGATTTACCTTGGTGGAACTCTTGGTAGTGATTGCGATCATCGGCGTGTTGGTCGCCTTGCTGCTGCCTGCAATTCAAGCCGCCCGTGAAGCGGCGCGACGCACCCAGTGCATCAACAATATGAAGCAGATTGGATTGGCTACGCAGAACTATCACAACACCCGTAAGGAACTCCCTCCAATGCGAGTTGCTGATGGAAATCTTACCTTTATGGCACTGCTCTTGGACTTCATGGAACAATCACAGGCTCGAGGATTGTGGGATAAGAACAGGGGTAACCACGGTTGCTTTTATGATCAGACCTACGCAGCCAGGACGGCAACAGTGGATGCTTTTTACTGCCCTTCCCAGTCGCACGAAGCTCGCGTGATAGTTATCCCACTCATTCCACAAGACGGAAACTCCGGCGGACACCCTCGGAGTGATCCCGAAGTTCCTGGGACTCCTGTTGGATACTTCGGATCGATTTCTGACTACCAGCCTGTGGCAGGATCCACATGCTCACTAATGGACGATGGTGGCAATCTCAGGACTTGGGATAGCTTTAGCGGGTTTGATTCTGGTACGGCTCATCTGGTTGATGGCCCTGTACCTCAGATCAACAGAAATACAGGTCTTGTTAAGACAGGTGATCGGGTCATTAGTTGGCGTGGGGCAACTAGCTTGAAGAACATCACTGATGGTACGAGCAACACATTGCTTGCAGGTGAAGTGGGAAAAAATCGCTCTGAGACTGTTCACGCATTCAATGGGGACCATTCTTCTTATCATTCAATTGGTAATCGCGCGCCCTTTTGCCAGAGATGTGACCGGAATCGAGATGAAGGGGGTGATACAGGCTTCGGTGGCAATCACCCAGGTGTAGTTGTATTTGGCATGTGTGACGCCAGCGTGCAATCGATATCAAGGGAAACAGATTTGAATATGTTGGATCGCATGGCGACGCGAGATGGCGGAGAGGTCGTCGATATCAATGGGTCAGCACCGATTTGCCCTTAAAATGTCGCCAGGTAAGATTTCTCGATTTCAATTAAAAGACTTACTCTGCAGTGTAGAGAGATGGTCAATAGATGGAAAAATTTAGCAGCTACCAATCACATTGCTTCCTCGGTTTAGGAATGGCTCTGTTGGTATTGGCTGGCGGAGGGTGTGGAGCATCTGATCGTGGTACTGTGACCGGGCGTGTCGTTCACTCTGATGGTACTCCTTTGGTACTAGCTCGAGTGATCGCCAATTGTGAGGGAAATAGCAAGACCGCTTTCGGGTCGACCGACATGGAAGGATATTACGAACTTACACTTGATCCTGAGAAACAAGGCATACCCCCTGGAACTTACTCAGTCTACCTCATTGAAGACCGCGGCGTGGTCGAGGGCCAGATGAAACGAACGATTGCAAAGAAATACACAGATCCCCATACCTCAGGCCTGAAATTTGAGGTAGCTGCAGGCGAAAGAACGGTTTTTGACATCACTGCGGAGTCACCTTAGGCTACTGTAGCTAGTTTGCGCTTTTTCACAATTTTTGTTTTTGCTTTTCGTCACTTCTTGTAACAATGAAACTGAAGAGTTTGTAATCCTAGAACTGCGATTAAAAAGTCACTGGCTAGGAGATGTATCATCACCATGGGAGTAACAATTATGATTTATTGTAGTCGTATATCACTAAGAACAATAGCTGGCTCTTGGCGCGGCCTGGCTTATGGTGTTGCCCTCTGCTCCATAGTCCTCACGCATTTGTCAACTGCACCTTCGGTCATTGCCGCCATCAACTGGGATGCCGAAGCGGGCACGCAATGGTGGTTTGACCCCGTGAACTGGGATCGAAACTCAAACGCGAACATGGCACTTCCACCCGGTGATTCGACAACGGGCGCCACCGATACACAGATCAATATTGGCTATGGCCTGGGAGCCGAAGGGGTCGTCTACGACCCCACGAACGATCCGAACTTTCCACCTCCCGGTTCGATTACTTTTCCTCCCACGTTTGGGCCACAACTCATCAGAGAGCTCTACATCAGTCGAGCATCTTCCACAACCAACCCTGCTGCAAATAATCTATTAACCATCAAAGGAGATCTTGAGTTTCGCGGAACCGTTGTGATCGGTCGATCAAGCGGGATTGATGGAACTTTCACCAATGGGCGGGTAAATCAACTGAGTGGCTTTGTGAACGCGCCTCTCACTGAATTCACTATTGCAGGACCCGATACCTCTAGAGCCGGGTATGGCAATGGTATTTATGATTATCGCGGAGGTAAGTTCGATATTGGTTCTATAGGTGGCGCCGGCTTGCGTCTGTCTCACGGGAGCAACTCGACCAATGGAGTAACTGGGCAACCAACTGGAGCAAGTGGAGTAGGTCGCTTTATCGTCCGCAACCCCAATTCAGGCGGATACGTCCGTGCCTTCGACGTGGCAGTCGCTTCTTACGCAGGTGTTTCAGATGCCGTCACGACCAATGCCGATCCCAACGGGGTAACAAGGGGTGTTGGAATTTTTGAGTTCCATTATGAAAATGGAAGAACGCGTCCCTTCCAAGTTCCACACAATATCTCGCTGAACAACGGCTTCGATGCAGCGACCGGAGGTACTCGCTCCTCTCGGTTGGATTTAGTTCTCAACCAAGCTCCCTGCACTGGCACGGCCTGTGTGCCGAATGACATTGGACTTTTTGATGTCGACTTCGGCGGCATCTTTTCTGGATCCATCCAAGGTACGGGGGATCTCAATGGGGACACTTTCAACGATCAAGTGTTTTCAAGCGCTGATGCATCCATCAATTACTTTCAAGGTACTATGGTCTCCGCCACCTTTGGCAGCGTGAAGTACAATTGGACCATCAGCTACACAGGAGACATCACCTGGACAGATGCTGACAACAGTGTCGTGAACACTATTTCAGGCACGGGAGGCACAGACATTGTACTTATCGGACATAGTTCAGAATCTGTCGGTCTGGCTGGCGACTTCGACAACGATGGCGACGTCGATGGCCGTGACTTTGTGCTTTGGCAAAGGGGCAATTCTCCCAATGGCACTCCCGGTGGACCCGTTTCGGCTGCTGATTTGGCAACCTGGCAAGGTGCCTACGGGAATCCCCTGGCTGCTGCCGTATCGGCAGTACCCGAGCCTGGCTCGCTGTTGCTAGTGGGCGTAGCAACATTGTCATTGTTTGGTTTGCGACGCAGCGCGATCCGTAGTTGATCTATTAGTTTTAGAAAGTGGACCTCCCTCCGAAGTAAGCTCTACAAGCTTGCTTCCCGTGGGGTCTCGATGAACGGGGCTGTTCATCGAGACCCCTTTTTTTAATAACCACTTTCCAATGACCAATTTCAGTTTTTAGATTCATTCATGAATCATTGTCATTTGAACCTAGGCCATTGCTCATATTAGGTATCTTGATTCCTAGTCTGGAGCAGCTATTCTAAAGGGTCTAATGAAGGTTGCTGTTTTGATTCTTGTGGCCCGATAAGGCTCGAAAGATTGGTTCTCGTGCTCGGTAAAAGCAAATCCTATCTACTAGCTGGCTTCTTGCTGGGTGTGTTGTTTTCGACCGGCGTCTTCGCCCTCTGCGTTCGCCACGTCAATTCCAATAGTAAAAACGGCAGCGCAGGAACGGTTCTCAAGCTGGGCCATTCTCTCGACCAGCAGCATCCGGTGCACCTTGCCCTGGAACATATGGCACGGCAGCTACATGAGAAGTCTTCGGGTACGGTCGAGGTGCAAATCTTTCCAAACGGCCAACTCGGTTCGGAAACCGAGTGCATCGAGCAACTCCAGCGTGGCGCATTGGATATGACCAAGACCTCCACGGCTCCCCTGGAAGGATTTCTTCCTGAATTTGCGGTCTTCGGAGTCCCTTATGTTTTTCGAGATGATGAACACGCCTGGCAGGTTTATACGGGTGAGATCGGCAAAGAGCTTCTGGAAAAAGGAAGTGAGGTAGGACTTCGGGGGTTATGCTATCTCGATGCGGGAGCACGCAGCTTCTACACTTTGAAAACACCGATCCTTGAACCTGCTGACTTAAAAGGCTTGAAAATTCGGGTGCAGGAAAGCCAGACCGCAATGGAACTGGTTGAAGCCTTGGGTGGCTCTCCCACGCCTATGAGCTTCGGAGAACTTTATACGGGACTTCAACAAGGGATGGTTGACGGTGCTGAAAATAATCCTCCCAGCTTTTATTCCAATCGCCATTTCGAAGTTTGCAAGCATCTTTCTCTCGACCAACATTCTCGTGTTCCAGATATCCTTTTGATTAGCGAGCCTGTTTGGAAAAAGCTCTCCCCTGAAGTGCAGCAATGGCTGCAGGAAGCAGCCGATGAAGCAGCAGATTTCCAGCGAGCACTTTGGAAAGAGAAAACTGCCGAAGTACTCGAGGAGGTCCAACAGCAGGGAGTTACGGTCCATTATCCCGAGCAGACGCTCTTCGCTGAGCGGGTTAAGCCGATGTTGGATCGCTTGCAAGGCACTCCAGTTGGAGATCTGATTAAGCGCGTTCAGGAGTTGCCATGAAAGAATCATTGCTATTTGGCAAACGAATACTGGATACGCTTCTAGAGTGGCTTGTAATAGTGGTTGTGATAGTGATGGTGGTCGACGTCCTTTGGGGAGTTTTTACTCGGTTCGTGCTGAATTCACCAAGTCGCTGGACCGAAGAGATTGCTCGACTACTTTTGATGTGGGTGGCTCTGTTGGGTGCCGCCGTGGCATACGGCCGCAGCGAGCATCTTGGATTTGATTATCTAGTTGAACAACTCGATCCCGCCGCGAAAAAACTTTTGGCTCTCGTCTCTCAATGCATCGTAATTGCGTTCGCTTTGTTGGTGATGGTTTACGGAGGTTTTGTCATGGTGACGGAGACTCTTGATGCCAATCAGGTGACACCTGCATTGGGCTGGAAAATGGGTTACGTTTATCTGGCCTTACCCATCAGTGGGGTTTTCATGGTGATCTATAGCGTTGAGCAATTCATTAGCACGGCATTTGACATTAAAAAAGGTCCTAATAACGACGATGCTACTGCTATCGATAAGCTGTAGCATTCGCAGCCAGGCGATTGGAATTCAAGCATATTATGGAAATTCAGGTCGCTATATTGGTCGTCAGCTTTGTAGTGTTAGTACTCATCAACGTACCAGTTGCCGTGGCGATTGGTATCTGCACTTTGCTCACCATCATTTCACTCGGAACCGTACCTGCAGGCACGATAATCGCTCAGCGATTGAGTACGGGGATCGCCAGTTTTCCGTTACTGGCAATTCCTTTTTTCATCATGGCTGGCATTCTTATGGGCGAAGGAGGGATGGCACGAAGGCTGATTGATTTTGCGTCAGCCTTGGTGGGTCAATATCGTGGTGGTTTGTCTTATGTCAGCACTTTGACCTGTATGATGTTTGGTGCCATCTCTGGCTCTGCCACTGCAGCAGTATCTTCCGTCGGTGGAATGCTCATTCCTGAAATGACTCGCAAGGGCTATGACCGCAAGTTCAGCGTCGCTGTAACAACAACCTCAGCTACCACTGGACTGGTCATCCCCCCCAGCAACATCATGATTGTTTACGCCGTCGTCACAGGCGGAAATGTATCTGTCGTGGCCATGTTTCTTGCCGGGGTGCTCCCTGGTATTGCCATGGGATTGGCCATTATGGCTGTGTGCTTGCTTGTGAGCCGTAACAAACCGGGCCTCGCCGAAAACGCGGCCTCGTGGCACACTATTTTCCGTACTGCCGTGCGTGCGATCCCGAGTCTGGCATTAATTATCATTGTGTTGGCTGGAATTCTTGGAGGAGCCTTTTCACCCACCGAAGCTGCCGCGATTGCAGTACTCTATGCCTTGCTGTTGGGAGTACTCATTTATCGTGAAATTAAAATTTCTCACTTGCCTCGAATCTGTCTTCAGACCGGCATCACCACAGCCGTAATTTTTCTCTTAATCGGCACGAGTCAGGCACTTAGTTGGGTGCTAACGTATGAAAACATTCCACAAGCGGTAAGTACTGCTATGTTGTCACTTTCCGACAACCCCTACGTGATCCTGCTCTTAATAAATATTCTGTTGCTGCTGGTCGGGACCGTAATGGATATGACCCCCGCGGTGTTAATTTTCACCCCGATCTTTCTCCCAGTCGTCACTGAGCTCGGCATGCACCCAGTCCACTTTGGCGTGATGATGATTGTCAATCTGTGTATCGGTCTATGTACCCCCCCGGTGGGTACTTGTTTGTTCGTCGGCTGTGGAGTAGGTAAGACCTCTATTGCGGAAGTTACCCGACCAATGCTGCCATTCTTTGCAGCAATGTTGGCAGCATTGCTGCTAACTACCTACTGGGCTCCACTCTCGATGGCACTCCCAGAGGCACTCGGAGTTAACTAGCTATCCAGAACACTATCTGAGTCAAGAATAAACTTTAAGCAGAAAGAGATGTCATGAGCACCTCCAATCTAAAATGCCAAACTTTGGGGACAGCGGCCAGCTTCGGATTTGGTGACCGCATTGGCCTAGCCACTCCAGGGCATGTAGAAGCCATGAAACGAGAGGGAAAGGGGATTCTGCCAATCTTTCCACAACAATCGATCCGCGAAATGGCACGTACGAGTCGAACCGCTGAGGTCGTTATGTCCGACGCTCTGAAAGGCATGAAAGACGCTGGCTGGACAGGACCAACAGGTGCGGATGCAGACCACTTAAAAACCCCTGCCGATGTCGATGTAACCGCTGCCGCTGGTTTCACTTTCTTTACCATCGATCCCTCTGACCACGTTGATCAAAAGGCAGACAATTATGATGAGGCCACACTTTGCGAAAAGTTCTCTGCAGTCCGCGATTCGATTGACTGGTGGGACACCTATTTGAACAAAGAAGTGTCACTCAACACAGGTACGAAAATCCTGTTTGACGAGCACGCTTGTCTGCGTTGCGCCGTAAAATACGGCCCTGCGATCAATCACGCGGTAGGGCTTGCTCGTCACATTCGCCAAGTACAGGAATCTGCAAATCGGGATTACGAGATCGAACTCAGCGTCGACGAAACGGATCAGGCCACAACTCTACCCGAACACTATATCGTAGCTGACCAGTGCTTGAAAAAAGGCATGAAGCTCGTAAGCCTGGCACCCCGTTTTATTGGTGATTTTGAGAAGGGAGTTGATTACAAAGGAGACATCGCGGCACTGGAAAGATCTCTGCAGGATCACGCCGCCATTGCTCAACAGCTTGGGCCCTACAAGCTAAGTCTCCATTCAGGCTCAGACAAGCTCTCCATCTACGCGCCCTTGGCTCGAGCAACCACTGGCCAATTTCACGTCAAGACAGCGGGAACCAGCTACTTGGAGGCATTACGCGTTGCGCTGAGGCATGATGAAGAATTGTTTCGGCGTATCGTCGATTTCTGTCGAGAACGCTATGATACCGATAAAGCTACTTACCATGTCTCAGCTACTCTCGATTCGGCAGCTCCTGCGAAAGATCTGCCCGATGCACTCGCGCTGGAGCAGGTTTATTTGGAACGCTGGGCCGACGTCGCTGTTGGCAAAGGGTTCACGGCTCCAGGCCGCCAGATTTTGCATTGCACCTTCGGCTCTGTATTGACTCACCCTGAGCTTGGAAAGAGTCTGCGCGATCTGTTGTCTGCACACACGGATACATACATCGAAATCTTGGCCGAACATTTTGAACGCCATCTCCAAGCTTTGAACGCAGGGATGTAGATTTCATTGCTTTTCAATTAGGAAAAATTGCTCTGAGATATCTTGATCAGCCTAATTTAGCCTTCTCAAGATTCCAGTCTTTGATCTTGCGCTGTAAAGTTCGAACCGATATTCCAAGAATGGCTGCGGTCTGCTTGCGGTTACCCTTGTACAGGCTTAATGTTTGTCGAATAGCCTCGCGTTCCAGATCTGCCAAAGCTTGTCCGGCCAAAGGCAAGTAACTCAGACCACCAGGTGCTATTGGGATCTCAATCGCTTCACCAGGAGATGCGTCTTCTCTGTCAGAAGAAATGCCATTCTCCCGACCATGTAGATTCTCAACGGATTGTTGAGGAACAGATTCTTGCTTTTGATCCCTGGCAACGCTGACACGGAAATATAAGTCTCCACGAGGATCATCTTGATTGATTCTGTCTCTAGAGCAATTTGGCGAGATTACCGAGAGTGATTGAGCAGTTACCATGAGTCGTATCCTATTTTTATCTACATTTTTACAAGCCCCACAAGAATGGGAGCATATTGCGTGCCAGCGGAATCCAGGCGATACGAATTCGGAATCTCATGCCACCTAATTCTGAAACTTCGCATTATTAGTCTAAATAGAGAGCAAACAGGTTACTCAAATCCTGAGACTTGTATTCACTGCCAGATGTGCACGTTGTGAAGCCAACTTGGCCGGAAATCGATCAAAATTTCACGCGGCGTTACTTCAGCCATCTTCTTAAGGTTTTTGGCTTCTTCCGCAGGGGAAACACTTCATCTGGCACGAAGTTTGCATTTGTTCCAATCTGATACTTTTTAGGGAAACAGGCTACGTGCGAAAAAACTCATGAAAGAAGTTGAAATATATGATGTGGTAATCCGCATTCTAAGTGCAGCGCTTTGTGGGGGCCTACTGGGCTGGGAACGCGAAGTCAGTGATAAACCAGCAGGCTTACGGACGAATATGCTTGTCGCAATCGGCGCATCGACGGCCGCACTTGCTGCCCTTCAGCTTTACCATGCTATTGCAGACACATATCCCGGTAAGGTGGTATCCGCAGACCCTGTTCGTATCGTCTCTGGTGTCATCGGCGGGTTGGGGTTTTTAGGGGCTGGTGCGATCATTCAATCGCAAGGACAGGTACAGGGAATGACTACGGCCGCTACGATCTGGGTAGTGGGAGGAATAGGAGTTGCATGTGGATTAGGAAATTATTTGCTCGCGGTAACCACAGTAATCGTCACTTTTCTAGTGCTTTATGTGATCGGAAAGTTCGAAGTCAGTTCTCTCGCCCCCGAGCCGCTTCAAAAGAATAATCGAAAGCCAGATAAGTCGAAGGAAAAGCTCTGAGCACCTCCAGAGCATGTACAGAACATGGCTTACCTACAAACAAAAGACGTACTTAGATATGCGGATCAATTGAGGAAGTTTCTGCGCGATTTCTGCGAGCGACAAAAAAACACCGCAAGCAACGATCTACTTGCCGGCTTATTTGAGGAAGTTAATAAACATGAAGCACAATTTGAGGAATGCTTAGCCGAATATGAACTCGAGACTTCCCAGGATTTGCTCGATACATGGATACAATTTCCTGGGGACAATGAACTTGAAGAGGCCATGACTTCGCTGTCAGATGCTTCCGAAAAAAACGACGATAAAGTCCTTGAGCAATTGCTGGTTGCAGAAGAAACTCTTCTGCAAGTCTACAAACAAGCTCAGGAACAAGTCAGCTCTGCTCGTCTCCAAGAGGTTTTTGAAAGTTTGATCGAACTCCAAGATCATCACCTCCGAAATGTTGCTAATTGTGTGTCCGAATATGGCGAAATACGTCGGGATTGAATGTCTCACTAGACACCTACAACATCCAGGGAAGAAACGTGTCGCGACAGCTTTCACTCTATCTCCTGCTAGCCACGGTACTACTCATTGGTGTTCTTTTCTATCAGGTAATTCAGCCCTTTATTTTTTCACTTCTCTTCGCAATCGTTCTGGCTGTATTGTTCCGCCCACCCTATCAGTGGCTCGTCTCGATTATGAATAATCACCGTCGGTTGGCAGCCGCGACGACGACCTTGGTGATCATGCTAGTGATATTATTGCCCATAGGGGGAGCCTTAATCCTAGCTGGTGCCCAATTGGCGCAAGTCGCCAGTGACGCGGCTAATTTAGAGCAAAACGTAGACTCCGACCTAAAGGAAAGCCTCGAAGATCTTGAAAAATCAAAAGTGGCAAGAACGCTAGATAAATATTACCGTGAACTTCCTGCTGAACAGCGTCGACAAATTGACAAAATTATTTCTCAAGCCAGTGATGGTTTCATTAGAAGAGTAGTCGAAAAGACAGCAAGCTTTGCTGGTGACCTCGTAAACTTTGCCATTGGCTTTTTCGTGACGGGACTTGCACTCTATTACTTCCTGGCTGACGGCAAACTAATCATGAATCAATTGCATCGATTCCTGCCTCTTACCGAGGAAGAGCAGGAGGTGCTGTTCTTTCAATTTGGCAAGGTCTGTCGAGGGGTTATTGTAGGTACGGTCGTGGCGGCACTGACTCAAGCAATTTTGGCAGGGATAGGATTTCTGGCAGCCGGTGTCCCAAACCTCTTCTTATTCATGGCATTATCGATGTTTTTTGCCTTCATCCCGTTTGTCGGAGCAAGTAGCATCGTCATTCTTGTCTCAGCATGGTTGGCAATTGAAGGTCGATATTTGGCTGCAGGATTACTATTCACGTACTGCATTCTCTTTATCTCGACTTCAGACAATCTGATCCGGGCTTATGTCATCGGTAGCGAAGCGAAAATGAATCCTCTCGTCGCATTCATTACAGTACTTGGAGCAATCCAGCTGATCGGCCTCGTAGGAATATTTGTAGGCCCAATGATCGCTGCTCTTTTTTATACCCTACTTAAACTGCTCCGTGAACGCATCGTTCATGATGGTGTTACACATACATCCTCTTGAAGTGTTGTAATTACACTCCTCATTTTTGAAAAGGTAACCGGACATGTACGCAACAACTTATATCTTGGCACAAGCCTCGAAGCAGGGAGTGAATGGCTCTGCATCAATCGACACAACCAATACTTCAGAAGATTTATCACCTCGACAGTTGTCTGGAGCATGGGAGATCGTGATCGACAGCCTCGATAGCATGTGGACTGATTTCTTGGAGCATCTTCCTCTGCTAATCGCAGCACTAGTCGTTTTAGTAATTACCTGGCTGGTTGCAAAACTCACCTTAAGCGTCGTCCGAAAGACTCTAACACGCACGAACCTTAGAAGCAGCCTGCGGGCTCTTCTTCAGCAAATCGCTTACATACTTATTTGGCTGACAGGTCTCACAATTGCTGCTACAGTGGTGTTTCCGGGCATGACTCCCGCTAAGATACTTACTGTGTTGGGCCTGAGTTCCATCGCCATTGGTTTCGCATTCAAAGACATTGTCGAAAACTTTTTTGCAGGAATTCTAATTCTCTGGAGGTTTCCTTTTGATCCAGGTGACTTCATTGAGTGTGAAGGGTTAACCGGCAAAGTGGAAGAGACAACAATTAGAATGACGACGATTCGACAGGTCGATGGACAATTGGTTGTGATTCCCAATGCAAAGCTTTTTAAGTCTCCTGTCCGTGTGATCACAAGCCTTGACACTCGCCGTACAACGATCATCTGTGGCATCGCTTATGATGAGGATGTAGCAGAAGCACGAGAGATTATTGAAGATGCAGTTGGACAATGTCCATCGGTCAACAAAGACAGGAACATTGAAATTTTTGCCCAAGAGTTTGCTAATTCAAGCATTAACTTTGAAGTCACTTGGTGGACAGGGTCGACTCCACTTGAGGTGCGCCAATCTCGGAATGAAGTAGTCGAAAGAGTCAAACAAGCTTTGGATCAAGCTAACATAGAGATACCATTCCCTTACCGTACATTGACATTCAAGCAACCAGTCGCTATCAACCCAAAAAATGAATTGCCTGAGCGAGCCAATGGTGAAGATGAATGATAAAACAAGTGCTCCCTTTTGAGGAGAAGCTTTCATGAAAACTTGGCTTGCTAATCAGTGGGACAACTACCGCAGCGGTTTTTGGTTTATTCCAACTGTCTTAACTCTCGGTGCAATTCTTCTTGGCTTTACGATGCCGGAGGTGGACAGATATCTGGACGCCTCCATTCCCGCTTGGATGAAGTCAAGTCCTGAAACCGCCCGCGCTACACTGACAACCATCGCGAGTGCGATGATTACTGCAGCGGGGGTAGTATTTTCTGTAACGATCGTCGCACTGTCAATCACTTCATCTCAATTTGGCCCTAGACTACTGAGAAACTTTCTAAGCGATTCAATTACACAATTGGCTTTGGGAGCTTGTCTGGGCAGTAGCCTGTATAGCTTGATATTGTTGACCGCCTTTTTTCAGGACGAAGGGGAACTATTTCTTCCGTTTGCATCTATCTACCTCGCATTACTCCTCGCATTGGTCACACTCTATATCTTAATTTATTCGCTGCACAGTGTTGCCAGTGCTACTCAAGCTGATAATGTCGTAGCTGAAGTTGCTGATGATTTAGAATCAGCAATCTCGAGGATTTTTCCGGAAGACCTCGGTGAAAAGAGTGAGGACATCTCTAAGAGCGAACAACTCGCCAATGAATTGTTCTCTACGGAGGCCAACTCTACAGCAACCATATTTGGCATCAAAGAGGGATACTTGCAAGCTGTTGATTACGAAGGGTTGGTACATCTCTCTCGAGAGCATGACCTAGTCATCAAGCTACTTGTCCGACCTGGTGATTTTCTCATGCAAGGTCTTCCGATTGCCAACATTCATCCCAAAGATAAAGTTGATGACTTAATCCAAGATAGACTCAACAAAGCCGTCATTGTGGGCAATCGCAGGACAACCCAACAGGATATGGAGTGTGCTGTCAGCGAATTGGTCGAGGTTGCCGTGCGGGCGTTGTCTCCCGGCATCAATGATCCGTTCACTGCGATTCGCTGTGTAGATCGCTTGGGTGCAATGCTCCGGCGGTTGGCTAAACGCGCAATGCCTGTGCCCTTCCGCACGGACAAGGATGGTAATTTGCGTGTGATCGCTCGTGGATATACATTCCCCAACGTACTCGACTGTGCGTTCGACCAAATTCGCCAACATGGGCGCGGTAACGTTGCCGTCTCGATGCGACTCTTAGAATCGTTGAAATTCATCGCGGAATGCGTCGAAAACGGCACTCACAAATCAGCTGTGCTACGTCAAGCAGAGATGATATACCGAGGATGTGAGAGATCAGTGCCAGAGCAGAATGACTGCAATGATCTCGCAGAGCGTTATTGGTTCGTTCTCAATCAATTGGGAGAAAACCCTGAAGAGCACGAGCCTTTTAATCTGGATTGTAAAACTCTCTCGGAAAAAGCTTAAGATTATCCAAATGAATAATGTTCTATTGGGACTTATAAAGCTGGTAATAGCTTGCCACTTAATCATGTCTGCTGTAAACGCATCAGATCGCGCAACTGCAGAAGATGGGTCGTCTGAGCGGAACTTTTCGGATTGCCATATCCATTTGTTGAACTTCTTGCAGAGAGGCGAATTTCTTAATGATGATGGTAAGTTTCCTGGTTCAAAAAGAGGAGAAATCGATCACCAGCGCTATGCCGTTTTACCCTCTGGGGACCGCTGGAGACGAATCGCTGGGCTTCTCCAAGACATGGATCAAGGCCACATTGACTATGCCTTGGTGTGTGGACTACCTGTCTTCAAGAAGTGGGCCGTCAATGAAACTTACCAACGACCAGATGGATATTTGGACAACGAGTCCCACGTTCTTTTGGCCAGGGATTCCGATGTCACCATTGCCGAGTCCATACTTGAGTACCGTCGCAAGTTTGCCAACGACAAGGATCAACTTGCTAGATTGGATCGCATTGCCCCATTCCTCTGTGCGGTCGAACCGACTGACCTGGGTGCTGTCGACCAATTAGTACAACGGATTCAAGAATACCCTGGTGTATGGCAAGGAATCGGTGAAATACTTTCCCGGCATGACGATTTGACTCACCTGCAACTAGGTGAGCGTCCTCGAAGCAACCATCCAGCTATGTTACGGATCTGCAAATTCGCTGGTGAGAATCATTTGCCTGTCAGTATCCATCATAATATTGCCCCTGTTTCGCGCTCTGGAACGGATCGCCCTCCGCTGTATCTTGATGAACTTGTCGAACTCTTCCGCTATTGCCACGAGGAACCAGGCTCAGTCCGAGAATCAACTGAGTTCATCTGGTGCCACGCTGGAACTAGCCGCCGTATAGAAGTTGATAATTTGCCATACTGGATTGAAGAAATCCTTAAACTATTCTCTGACCATGTTACCATCGATCTATCGTGGCTTGTGTGGGATAACTACATAAAGAATGACCTTGGGACCTGGGCTGATCTGATCGAAGAATACCCAGCTCAATTCATCTTGGGATCCGACGTAGTTGGAGGATCGAGTGCTGCTTCTGAAGAGTTAAGAAAGTTTGAGCCCCTCTTACAAAAACTGAAGCCAAAAACTGCCAGGTTGGTTGCCCGGGACAATTTTCATAATTTGCTGAACAGGATGGCGGAGCGGCGGCGCACAGCCAATCTTGTCGAGGAAGAAGGCCCGGGCATTGTATTGCCGAGGGATTATGCGTTTCCCGAGTACGCCCACATGCCTCGATTACGGGACGAAGAATCGTTCGTACGTTCTCGATTGAAGCAAGAAAGCGATAAAAGGGCCAAATAGATCAAGAGGACTTCACGGAGCGGGAACCCCCCCGTCGTCTCTTAGCAGCTTTTCCAGTAAATCGAGATCGGTCGGCTTCGTCATATAAGTGTGAAATCCTGCTTGTTTCCAATACCGCGGGTCCTCAATGCGACTATCTCCAGTCAGGGCAATGAATCGGCTAGATTCAAGCCCCGGTAGTTTCTTCATGCGACTCAGAACATCGAAACCTGACATATCAGGAAGCGAAATATCAAGCACAATTGAATGCGGTTCAAACGCCTCCGCAACCTCAACGGCCGATGCTCCGTCGAATGCTGTACGCACAACGAAACCACGCATTTCCAACAGCTTCTGCGTTGCCGTACACGCATCCACACAATCATCTACTACTAGGACACGCAGGTCGTCCTCGTTGTCGGATCTCCGTTTCTGAGTGTGCTCTGCGACTACGGTGATTAACTTATGGGAATCAATAGGTTTGCTTAGATAATCATCACACCCACTCTGCAAACACAAATTCATATCCCCCTGCATGGCATCGGCTGTCAATGCTATGATTGCCCCTTTAAATCCCATATCACGCATCTTCGTTGCTGCTTGGTAGCCATCTAGCCTGGGCATCTGCATATCTAATAGTATCAGATCCCAGGTGGATTCCTCCTGTAGCGATTGTTCTAACTGGCGAATGGCATCGAGTCCGTCTTCAGCAAGTGACACTTCCGCCCCTGCATCATTTAAGATTCGCTGCGTCAGAAATCTCACGTCACGACGGTCATCCACAACTAAAATACTGCATTGAAGCCGCTTGTTACCTGCACTGGTTTCTCGTAGCAAGTCAATCTGATTTGATTGTGGCTCGACCAATTCAATATCTTTGACCTCACCAACTCGGATAGTGCAGGAAAACTTACTTCCCTTTCCAGGTTCGCTTTCCACAGTGATCTTTCCGCCAAGAACGTGAGCCAAACGTTGACTGATTGTGAGCCCCAGGCCCGTTCCTCCAAATTTTCGGCTTACAGAATTGTCTGCTTGTGAGAAAGGTTGAAATAAAAAAGATAACTTGTCTTTTGATATACCAATCCCCGTATCAATGACCTCAAAGCGCAGTTGAGGTTCAGATTGATCACCTAAGTAGTTGACAGTGAGGCGAACGCTCCCAGATTCGGTAAACTTAATAGCGTTTCCTACCAGATTGATGAGAATCTGCTTGACACGCTTGGCGTCACTTTCGATGGTCGCTGGAATCTTCCCATCGTAATCAACAATAAACTCTAATTGCTTTTCGCGGGCACGTACTTCCATCGTAGATCGAACATCGGCTATCACTTTCTGTACGTGGAATCGCTCACAAAAGACCTCCATCTTGCCAGCTTCTATCTTTGATAGATCAAGAATGTCGTTGATAATCTCCAACAAAAACAGTCCGTTGCGTGTGATCACTTGAAGAAATTTCGACTTTTCTGGATTTGTCTCCTCCTTTGCAAGCAGGTCAGCATAACCCAGAATCGCAGTCATCGGGGTACGAATCTCGTGACTCATGTTTGCCAGGAAATCGCTTTTAGCCCGGCTGGCTTCTAGGGCCTGTTTTTCGCTCCTACGGATTGCATCAGCGGCCTGATGTTCTTCGGTCACATCCCAATTTAGCCCGACGATTCGGACGACGTCTCCTTCATCATTGCGCTGGATTTCGCCGACTCCTGCAATCCACCGCACCTCGCCATCAGGCTTGATGATGCGGAACTGCGCATCGTAGGGTTTGTAGCCTGAGGTGGCCTTGGACCAAGCTTCTCTCAATGCTGGTAGATCTTCGGGATGGACGAATTCAAAAAACGACTCCGTGGTGGCGGGAGTAGTCGATGGAATACCCAATAATGTGTAAACAGCCTCAGTCCATATACTGCCAGTAGGAGACCACTCCCAGGCGGCCATACCCCCCGCTTTGAGCGCCATGGTAAGCCTTTGCTCAGTTTGCTTTTTCTCGGTGATGTCACATCCAGTAGGTACCATAAAAATGACTTCGCCATCTTCATTGAGTGCCGGGGTGAGGACAAAATCTACGAGTCTTTGATTGCCATCGCTGAGCCAGTAGGGAAGTTCTGTGCGGTAAAATACACCTTTGGTTGAGCGTTCCACTGCGCGCCGAATGGTATTCTGTATTTGTTTTGATCCAGCCCACCAGGGACATTCCCAAAACTTCAAGCCGATAACCTGTTCACGATCATATCCACACATGTCAAGGGCAGTCGCATTGACATCCGTAACGACACCATCAAGATCAAGTAAAGCTGCGAAATAGAAACTCTGATCAAACAAGACCTGCAACTGGGTTCCCTTGTTCTTCGCAATATTCAGCGCACGGATCAACTTTTCCTGGTTTTCAAGAAGTCTTTTTTCACTCTCGATGAGTGACAATTGCAATTGCTTCTGTTCGGTAATATCCATATTCATACCGACCCAACGCAATACACTTCCATCGGGCCTCAGTTGGGGCACACCGCGCACGGCAGTCCACCGCCATTCGCCGCTGACATGCCGCAGCCGATATTCATATATCCAAGGCTGCAATGATTTATTCACTGCTTTCCAGGCTGCAAAGACGCGATCTCGTTCCTCAGGGTGAAGAGCGTTCGTCCAACCATCCCCCTTGAACTCTTCATAAGTCTGACCTGTGAAGGCCCGCCATGATGGAGAATCCTCGACAACTTTTCCCTCGGCATCGGTTGTCCACACCATCTGGGATGAAGCAGCAATGAGTGCATTCGCGCGGCCCTCACTATCTCGTAAAGCGTCTTCGATTTGTTTCCGCTTACTTATATCTCTTAAAAATCCAGTAAAGAACGGAACGCCATCACGGGTATGCGAGACACTGATTGACAACTCGACGGGGAAGCGGTTTCCGTCGGAACGCATGGCAGTTAACTCGATACGCTTACCGATCACAGCGGCTTCGCCGGTATGCAAATAACGCTTAAGTCCCTTTACGTGACCATCTCGAAGTTCAGGAGGAATAATGACCTCCGCCAAAGGACGTCCAACAACCTCCTCGCGGGCAATACAAAAGAGGGACTCTGCCGCGACATTGAAATCTATAATCTTGCCCTGAAAATCTATCGTGATAATCGAATCCAGCGAAGCATCCAGAATCGCCGCTTTCCGGGATTGTTCATCTCGGAATTGCGCATCGATGTGACTACGCCGGATAAATTGACCAATCTCATGGCCTACTTCGCGGAGCATATCAAGCTTCGACTTCTCATGACGCAATTTACGATTGGCAAATATCTCAATGGCTCCGTAAAATCTCTTGCCTGCAAGTATAGGGATTGCCAGTCCTGAGATTATTCCGCACTCCATAGCTTGAGAGCTTCGATGAAAATCTTTGTCAACTCTAACATCGTCTATCCACAGGAGCTGTTTCGACTCCCATACGCGACCTGCCAACCCTTTTCCTCGAGGTAATTGCAAAATACGAGTCTGTTCCACAAAGGATTCCAAACGTGGCGTAAGACTACGAGTTGCCAGTTCCGTGCAGAATAGCGAGCCTGAATTGGGATCAATCATCCACATTCCACATAAATCGGCATCGAGATTACTCCGAATAGCTTCAAGTATCTCTGGAATTACCTCTTCGAAGGATTCAGCGACCGCAAGTAACTGGGTCACACGATGGGCCACTGCCAACCGAATCTCTGCGCGCTTCTGTTCAGAGATCTCGGCATATGTCAGAATTACTCCTGCAGATTGACCGTCTTGTCGATACGGTAGCACCCGGCGGAGGAACCATCGTCCCTCTTCAGTTTGGAATTCACGATCTGCGGATTCTGTCCAGTTTACTGGAACCTCACCCTCCAGCAGTGAAGGCATTTCGAATGCCTCGTGAGGAATAGCGTCAACCGAACGACCAATGTCTAATTCTTGCAGCGGATAGATTGCAGAAACTGAAGGAGTGAAACTTCTAATTTGGCCTGCGGAATTAAGAAAAACTACCGCAAGTTGCGTGCCATCAAGCAGATTTTGTAAGTCATTTCTGGCCCGAGCATGCGCCTCGATCTCGCCCTGGAGCGCGTTACAGGACGATTTGAGCCTCTCAGTCAAATCGAGCGCTTTAGCCAGTTCTTTACGGGTCTCTTCAAGTTCCCTTTCAAGCTGAACAATTCTGAGCTCCTTAGAGACGCCTGGGACGAACGACTCGCCAGACTCATCAGAAGCTACGCTCGTGGTTTTTTTCGGCATGGATAATGCTGAAATTCAAGTTTTTGAAGGACATTTCAAATGGGCAAAACTGACCACTAAAATCTGGCAGAAAATACTCAAAATGCTAACTTTCTGACAGATCGAAATTGCAAGATATCTACGTTAATTGTGGCGTATTCTGGGACTCTCGACAAGCAAGAACTTCGTCAGCTTACAATCCCGGAAAGAGTGGGGTATTGCTCACGAGATCTTGCTTTGGCAAAGCGTCAACTTGTCACTTCCGTCTCAATTTTTCCTTCCTTTGGTGGTCAGTGCTTCTTCTTTGTGGGAGAAGAGCATTGTCTAAGTGAACCGCAGCAGGATTGAGCTGCAAAGCCCAATTCAATTTCTCTGCACGTGGCGCACACTTGTACCGCATCAAAGATCCATGAACCCAATTGTCCACAGCACGTGCAACACTTGATGGTTGCACTCATACTTGTGTATTCAAATGAATAGGCTTACAGGCACATGATCTCTATCCGAACTACCCGTTGATAATTTCTCCCCCATTAGGATGCAGAACTTGGCCAGTTATGTATTTCGAATCAATTGACGCCAGAAACAGAAAACAAGTGGCACATTCCCAGGGCTCTCCTGCACGTCCTAGCGGCGTATCTCCGCCGAACCGCTTTACCTTTTCTGCAGGAAATGTAGCAGGAATAAGGGGCGTCCAAATTGGCCCAGGAGCCACTGCGTTAACCCGGATACCGTCCTTTGCCAACATACTTGAAAGGGAGCGTGTGAAGCTGACGATGGCACCTTTGGTGGCTGAGTAGTCGAGCAGAGTATGATGCCCTCGGTAAGCGGTCACAGAAGCTGTATTTATGATCGAGGAACCTTTCTGTTTCTTCAAGTGAGGCAAGGCCGCCTTGCTCAAATAAAAGATTGAGAAAATATTGGTTCGGAATGTCGAGATAAGTTGCTCCTTCTCAATATCAAGAAGCGATTCCTGCGGATGCTGCTCTGCGGCATTGTTAACAAGGATATCGAGCCGACCGAATTTCTTTACAGTTTTTGTTACTGCTTTCTTACAGAAAGCTTCACTGCCGACGTCCCCCTTAATCAGAAGACCTTCTGTCCCTTCTGCTTCGACCATTTTTAGAGTCTTCTCGGCATCCCGTTTTTCCTCGAGGTAAACGATTGCCACACGCCCCCCTTCTCTGGCAAATAAGACTGAGACGGCTCGGCCAATTCCGCTGTCTCCTCCCGTGACGAGCGCAACCCGATCTTCCAATTTTCCACTTCCGCGAAGCTCCGATACAATCGTTTCAGGTTCGGGACGCATTTTATGTTCCCTACCGGGTTGGCGACTCTGGATCTGGGCTGGCCGTTGTTGTTTCTTATTAGATTTGCCAAACTGCTTGGAACTATTAGGCATTCTTTCTTCCTTTCCGGGTTTCCAGGGATGAACATGCTTCCGCGAGCATCGATTTGGTAATTGATTGACGAATGGAAAAAAAGTTAGTCCAAGGAGACTCAGTGAGGGCAGTAATTCGCTTGGGTAAATTTTGTACCGTGTAGTGATCCGGCTTGAGTCGATCATTGAGTTCATCCCAACGGATAGGTGTCGCAACGGGTGCCCCAGGCCGTGCGCGTGTTGAATAGCAAGCAATCGCCGTCGCCCCCCGCTGATTTCGCAAGTAGTCGATAAAAATCTTTCCTTTTCGCTTGGTTTTACTGGCGGTTGCAACATATTTCTTAGGGAATTGCAGGGCTAATCCTTCAGCAATCCCTTTGGCGAATCGTTTGAGATTTTCCCAAGGAGTTCGCCTATCAATGGGGGCTACGACATGTAAACCCTTTCCTCCGCTGGTCCTCACAAAGCTTTGCAAACCTAAATCAGCCAGCCGTCCACGCACATCCAGTGCCCCTCTCACCACTGCCCCCCACTTCGTCCCTGAGCCAGGATCCAAATCAAAAACTAGTTGATCGGGTCGATCAAGCCGATCCGCCCGTGCTGGCCAGGGATGCAATTCCAAGACGCTCATTTGCACCAGGGAAATCAAGCCGGACAAGTCATCGATCAACACATATTTACTCTTTTTGTACTTTTCTTTGATCTCTATGCCCCTCAAGGTATTCGGCATCGATTCCGTCAAGTGTTTTTGAAAAAAGCATTTACTCTGCCGACCTTTCGGGCAGCGAACAAGAGATAAGGGACGGTTGACGATATGGGGCAATATAAAGTCAGCTATTGCCTCGTAGAACTCGGCTAATTGCTGCTTAGTGATGCCTTGGTCAGGATACAGAATTCGCTGTGGGTGAGTTAAGTGAACTCCCGCGATTCTGGAACTGTTCTCATGTTTCTTTTCGGTATTGTGTTGCCCGTTTTTTGTCCCTCTTAGAGACTTGTTTTGCTTCCCCTTTCTTCCATTTCTTAAATTATGACTGCGAGGCAAAGCCCGAGGCTTCTCTCGGATTACTTCTGCAGGAAGTTTATCTTCGCGGAGTCCATGAAATACCGGATGACGCAGGAGCCCATCCTCAGTCCATTGAGTGAATTCCACTTCTGCTACCAACACGGGCTCTACCCAAGTGACCCCTCGCCGCTGACTGCCGGAAGGAGGATTATTGAATGCAGGCGATTTCGTTCGATGCAATTCAAGTTCTTCTTTGATCTGATGCAGCGATTCATTCGTAAATCCTGTGCCCACTCGACCGCAATAAACGAGCTTGCCACCGCTGTAATAGCCCAACAACAACGCGCCGAAGCCTGTTCTTGAACCTTCGGGCTTGGTAAATCCGCCAATCACGAACTCTTGCCGTTGAAGACATTTAGTTTTCAGCCAGGTTCGTGTTCGCCGACCTTGATAAGGGCTGTCTACCTTCTTTGACACGACGCCTTCCATAGCGTAACGACAAGCGTGTGCGATCACTGTTTCTCCTTGCCCACGGATGTGATCGTTGTACCGAAGAATTCCTTCATTTTCAGGATTCTTAGCGAGTAACACACGAGCCAACAATTTCTTCCGCTCCAAAAGCGACACCTGCGACAAGTCAAAACCTTGTAGGTAAGGGAGATCGAAAATGTAGTATATCAGTGCTCGATTGCCGCCTTTTTTGAGTGAGTTCTGCAAACGCTGGAAGTCTGTAATACCCTGGCCGTCAACTGCTACGACTTCGCCGTCAAATACGGCAGACGTGACGGGCAATTCTGCCACGGCTCGTGCAATTTCAGGAAGCTTTTTGGTCCAATCGTTGCCATTTTGAGTAGCGATGCGTGCACTGCCATTTTGTAACAATGTGACGATACGATAGCCATCGAGTTTGAGCTCATGCAGCCAGTCTTCGCCTGCGGGTACCTTCGCAGTCAGCGTGGCAAGCTGAACGTCAAACTGCTCGGGCATTTCTGCCATTTCTGATCTGGAGAGTCGCTTGACATCTATCTGCTCGATGAGTGTTTTGGAAGATGACTTTCGTTTCGCTGATTTCGATTTACGTGTTTTCTCTTTATCTTCGATCCAAAAACGATCAGCGTCCTTCGCTATTTGCTCTAATAGGCGCCCTGAAAGTACACTTTCCCGCTGCTCTGAAACGACATCGAATTCTGCGGAATCTTGAGCTGCTTCATCATCCTTTTTGATCAACAACCAATTCTTGCCGTTATCACTCGCCTTACCATGCATACGCACCAACGTCCATTCACCGGTAATTTTTTCTCCTTCCAGGTGGAAAGACAACTTACCCTTTTTTAGTCCTTTCTCAGGATCCTCTAAGGGTTCCCACACACCGTGATCCCAAACCATCACGGTCCCACCACCGTATTGCCCTTTAGGAATAACCCCCTCAAAAGTTGCATAGTCCAAAGGATGATCTTCGACTTGCACGGCCAGAGATTTTACTTCGGGATCAAGGCTTGGGCCTTTAGGCACGGCCCAACTTTTTAGAACTCCGTTGAGTTCCAAGCGGAAATCATAGTGAAGCCTCCGTGCAGCATGCTTTTGCACGACAAATTGCTTGCCGGGAGATAGATTTACGCCTCCTTCGGGTTCGGAGGTTTTGGCAAAGTCTCGTTTACGCTTGTACTCTTGCAATGACATGGGACACTAGCTCGCCCGATTTTTGCTAAGAGTTTTTCGGTTTTTCGTTTTGTTCTGATTACCAGCTGATCGCTTTTTCTTGCCTGGCTTCGTCTGTTCAATGCTTTTCTTCAGCACGTCCATAAAATTGATCGTGGCAGGCTCCTTTTCGGCACCTTCCTCATCCACTTCGATTACTTCAGTTTTTCCAGAGGCTATTTTCTTCTCAATCATTTTCATAACGGCGTCGATATATTCGTCATGGAACTCACTTGGATCCCAAGGACCAGTCAGGCCATTGATGAGTTGCTCGGCCATTTCGATCTCTTTTTTTGTAATCTTATATTTGCGGAGGTCGTTACCAGGGATCTCGAAATCTGACAGGTCGCGAATTTCTTGCTGGTACCGCAATAACGTTAGAATCAGAGCGTCGTTTTGTGGTTGCATTGCCGCCAAGTGCTGACGAGTCCGGATGACTACCTGAGCGATGCCAACTTTTGCCGATGCAGCCATTGCCTCCCTCAAGAGGACATAGCCTTTTTCACCACTCTTACCTGGGACAAGGTAATAGGGCTTATCAAAATAAGTAGGATCGATTTGCTCAAGTTCTACGAATTGTTCGATTTCGATCTTCCGGGTTAATTCAGTTGAAACGCGCTCAAGCTCATCATCGCTGAGCAAGACATAATTTCCATCCTCGTACTGATATCCCTTGACAATTTTGTCCCAGGGGACTTCTTCTCCGGTTTCTTCGTTCACACGCTCATATCGAACTCGAGCTGTATTGCGGCTATCAATGAGTTTGAAGCTCAAGTCAGCTCGCCGTTCAGCCGAGTAGAGGGTGACCGGTACGTTTACCAGCCCAAAGGTTATGTGACCCTTCCAAATGGGGCGTGCCATTGAAGTATCTATTCCTAAATAGCATTTCTTTGCACCGATGACATTTGTACTCGGCTACTTGAAATGAGTTCAATTTGCCATCATGCCTGTGACATTTGGGTTCATTACTTGTCGTCTTCAAACTTATTCGAGAGACGCTGTGCCTCTTCGAGATGCTGCTGAATCTTTGACTTGGAGTCTTCGACAATCTGCTGAAAGTGAGGGCTGCCGACCGATTCCATCGCTTTGAGTTCCGCCATGGCCCAGGTGTGGGCACCTATCTGCATTCCCAGAAATGCCATATCAAAATCTTGCCCCTCATAGCTTTCAATCATCTTGTTACTGGACTGCTGATAGATCTCAGAAGCCCTTTTTTGAATCTTGAGCACCTTACCCAGTGATGAATTGTCAGAGAAAGTTTTCCCGCTATTAGTGCCTCGAAACCCCGTGGCATATTCTTTCTTTCCAATCTCTAACATTTGAGCTATTTGAGGAGCCAACGCTTGAAGTTTCTCATTTAAGTCTTTATGCCCTTCAGAAAGCTTTTTGGCAAAGGCTACAATCTCGTCATTTGAGGATTTCTCAGCAGCAAACTCACTCATTTTAATAGTTCCTTCATTCATCAGCATAAGAGAGCCGACAAAGAAGCTGGTAATTTCTTCTTGTGGGTGTTGATGAGGCTGACTTTGAGATAACTGAATCTGTCGGATGTTTTGCTCCTGCCCCGTTGCCAAGGAGTAATAAAGTTGGCTCAATATAATAGCCAAGTGCGCCAGATGGGTTGCATGAAGAAGATTCATGGATTATTCCTCCTTTGAAATTGGGTTAAAACACTTTCGCCAACTCTATGAGCTAATCCCAGTAGGGATCGACACCATAGACTCCGTGAACGTCGGACTGCCAACTTGGGTCTGCCATGTCGGGCCAATGGTTTGGATCAAAACCATGCGCCTTTTCTAACCGTTCCTTATCGACGTCCAAATGAAAGCAGTGGTTGTTTGTATCCAGGTCCAGGGCCTTGAACGGCACAGCAAAGAGCTTATCACCCATCCCCAGAAATCCACCGAAGGAGAGAACCGCATAGGCGACTCGACCTGAGCCAGTATCGATCATTAAATCTTTAATAGTTCCTAAGTCTTCACCTTTGCGATTTTTCACAGCATCGCCAGATATTGTACTTGCAGAAAGAACGGTAGTTGCGAACTTGGTAGCCATGATAGGTCCTCCTAAAAATGATTGAAAACAAATTGGTTTGCTTTATGCCCGATCATCGTCCACTGTGATATTGACCAAAAGCCGCTTGTGTGATTCGCTGAGTTGTTTGTGGCAAGCAGAAATAATTTCGGTGATCTCCTTGAAACTGCCTTCAATGGTTGTTGACATTCGATTCATTTCGAATTGAATACCTTCTTGATCAAGTAATTTGCGAATCGTAGTCATCTCATCTCGCAGATGAGGATCATCAAGTGCCCAGATACTGAAATGAGCGAGCATGAAAACCTTCCTTTCGGGTTCTAATTATGCAGATTGCTCAGCGTGGCGCCCTTCGGCAAACTCTTCAATGGCCTTCTCACAAAACGCCGGGAGATCGTCTGGTCTACGACTGGTAACCAAACCTTGATCACAAACACATTCTTCATCGACCCAATTGGCCCCTGCGTTCCTCAAGTCTGTTTTCAAACTGGGCCATGAGGTCAATGTGCGACCTCGCACGACGTCTGCTTCGATCAACATCCATGGTCCGTGACATATAGCCGCAACCGGTTTTCCCTGTTTGAAAAAGTCGCGGACAAAATCGACACAAGCGCTATTTCTCCTTAGTGCGTCTGGGTTTGCCAATCCCCCAGGCAACACTAGTCCGTCATAATCTTGTGCACGAACTGAATCGATGTGTTTGTCCACCGTAAATTTGTCGCCCTTCTCAAAGTGGTTCATTCCTTGGATTGTTCCCGGTTTAATCGAAACTAATTCGACATCGGCCCCGGCATCCTGAATCGCTCCCCATGGCTTGGTAAGCTCGACTTGTTCAAAACCGTTAGTAGCGAGAAAAGCAATTGTCTTTCCAGTTAGTTGCCTCTCAGTCATCGCAATACTCCCTTTTTCATTGGTGTGAAAAGAATTTTATAGTGGCGGCGTGGGCTCAGGAGGCGGAACATCAGTCGGTTGCGGTACAGGATCGTCGATTGGAGGTGGAGCCGGAATATCATGGGGTGAGGGAGCTGGAACATCCTGAGGATCTGACGGCTCAGGCGGAAGTGGCTCTGTAGGCAAACTTCCAGGCTGCTTCCGTGGAATCGAGACTAGTGACGAACGCGGTCTCCGAAAACGAGTTCGTCGTACATTCCTGACTCTTTGCTCAACCCTTTTAACACATGCCATGTTTTTATCCTCAGAGTATGAGAGTATCTCTAGAGAAGCGACGCCGAAGTCGCAACCAGCTCGGCAACGCGCTTTCTCGACGCCGCTTCAAATGTTAAATGCACACATCAAGTCTTCTTAAGCGGCTCGCCACAGCAAGAGAGTTCGGGACACCCATTTTGGCAATTGCAGTCGGCTGTTACTTTTATTTCCATGCCACATGTCTGGCATTTGTAGGTCTCACCTTGTTTTGGTTTGGTAGCAGTTTGCATCACATGCCTCCTTCACTGAACTGAAATTCAAAACGCTGATTTCCTAGAAGCAATTCGCATGCCGGTATGAAGACAACCTAAAAGCACACAGTGAATCACTACGAAAAGTGTTCCGACAAAATGTCGCTGACCAGTGTCTTGTTGAGGTGGTTGAACGGGGAGCGCAGTGACAGCTTATCGACCAGTGTAAAAAATAGCCCACAAGAGAATACTCTACTTGATTATGCTCATCTAAATGGCACTGGGTTTGCATTCACTCCTAAGTAGAAAACACTCGCAGCTGGAGGAACATTAAATGCCCTATGTTAAGCCACTAAGCATTGAATCGGCCCCTGACGAAGCGAAGTCGATATTGAAGGCTATTCAAGAGAAGTTCGATCAATCACTAAATATATTCAATACACTGGCACATCAACCCGACGTTTTGGGTGGCGTAACTCAAATCAATGATGGGATACAGAAAGATCTGCCCGACAAACTACGTGAGCTGGCGTACTTCATATCCTCCCAGATAAACCAGTGCGCGTATTGCTCTCATTACCACAGAGAAGCTGCCATAAAGGCAGGTGTAACCGAAAAGCAGCTTGCTGATATCGCTAGTTATTCCCAGAGCGATGCCTTTGACGATCAGGAGAAAGCTGTCTTGGCTTATGCCGAACAATTGACCAAAACGGCCAATGTGGACAAGGAAACGGTGGACAAGTTATCGCTTGACGAGGAACAATTGGTATCGCTTGCGGCTACCGTTGCTTTGGCGAATTTCACGAATCGTGTTAATCATGGCTTGGATATCGAGTTGCCCTAGTGACTACCTCAGTAGACTTGATCGTAATCGGTACAGGACCCGCTGCGTCGACTGTTGCCCGAGAAGCGAACAATAAAGGAAAGCGGGTCGCAATCGTTGAAGAGCGTAAATTTGGAGGTACGTGCGCACTTCGGGGATGCAATCCTAAAAAGGTATATACCAATGCTGCTGACCTCGTTGACCAGGCAAGGCGAGCCGACGGGAAACTAGCTCGATTTGGAGAAATACGCATCAATTGGCCGGAGTTACTCGCCTTCAAACGGGAGTTCACAGAGCCTGTAATTGAAAAAAGTGAGCAATCTTTCATTAAAGATGGTATCTCCACTTATCATGGCACAGCTTCGTTTGTTAATCCCCGCCAAGTAAAAGTGGGTGAAGTTCTGCTCGAGGCATCGCGGATATTAATTGCCACAGGAGCACGTCCGCGACCATTGAATATTCCAGGAGAAGAATTGCTCATCAGTAGCGACGAATTTCTGGAACTTCGAGAACTTCCTCGCAGGGTTACATTCATTGGTGGTGGTTACATATCTATGGAGTTTTCCCACGTTGCGGCACGGTTTGGCTCCCACGTGACTATCTTAGAAAGTAGTCCGCGAGTACTCTCTGAGTTCGATCCCGATCTAGTCGAGCAACTAACGAACTGGTCTCGCGAAACTGGAATAGACATCCGCGCAGGTTCGAAAGCAGTAAAGGTAGAACAACTTAAGAATCACAAATACGTGGTGACTTTCGATGTCCATGGCAAACAATCTTCTCTTGAAACTGATCTCGTCGTCCATGGGGCAGGGCGGCAACCACACATACAAGGCTTGAATCTAAAAGCAGCCGAAGTTGCATTCAACGACCAAGGAATAAAGGTCGATGAGTATCTTCGAAGTGTAACGAATCCCGCTGTTTTTGCCGCTGGAGATTGCGCGGCTACTGGCATGCCTCGGCTTACTCCCACTGCCAATGAAGAAGCTCGCGCGGTTGTAAAAAACTTATTTACAGATGCACCAACTAAGCGACCTCATTACGGTGCGATACCCCAGGTATGCTTCACAGCACCTGCCATTGCTGCGGTGGGAATGGATGAAGAGACCATCCGAAGCGGCGGAGCAGATGTCGACGTGCTCAAAGACGACACTTCTGATTGGGGGTCGGTTCGAAAGACTACTCAGGAATGTGCTGGATATAAAATTCTCGTTGACAAGAAGTCGGACCTAATTCTAGGTGCCCATTTATTAGGGCCGCGGGCGGAAGAAGTGATTAATCTCTTCACGCTAGCAATTAGATATAACTTGACTGCCACGCAACTCAAATCCACACTTTTCGCTTTTCCAACTTTCGGTTCCGATGTTCGCAACATGGTGTAGGTCAGGGTGTCATTTGAAGTTCATGCGTCAGAGATTAGTAGCCACTGAGATGGCTTTCACCAAGTTGCCGTGGGGATTCAAGATCGAGGAGCTTTAGGCAGAGTGGTACAATATCGACGCTACGCATCTTCTCGGGCAATTTCAATGCAGTCGGCATGCCCGCTGCAATTAGTGGCGAGATAGAATCCAGGGCATGTAGAGAACCATGGGAACCTCCCTCGTAGCAGGAAGTCTCTGGGAGACAAAACTCTCGCCCTAGCTTGGCAGTTACCCAAATAGTCCCGCTCTGACGAAAAAATGCAGCAGCGATTCGCTCGAAGGCATTGGGGTACTCGTCGAAACGAATCCGACCTTCACTGTCTAAAATCGCATGGATTGCACCAAGTTCTCCAGTCCAGTTCCAAGAAGCTCCGAAATCATCAATCCCTTTTCCATCTGCTGGATCTGCAAGGGAAAATGATATCGTACCTCGATCCAAGGTCGCGACGTGAAAAATGACTTTTCCACAGCCGTTCACACCTTCGTTGGTACTGCACCACATCACCTGATCAACGCCATCGCATTCCTTCAGACACTCAATAATTCGAGTCCGAGCATCCCACGAATCATGGCGCAAATAGAGTTGGGCCGCCCGCATGTTTGGGCAAATCATAACATCATCACCATTCTGCCACAAAGCTCCTGCTTTCACGAGCTGAAACTCCTTTAACACCTCGTTAAGGTGAATTGCTGCTTCGCGAGAAGATGGAAGATCGCTTTGGCTGTGGTCCCCAGTAATGAGGATTGCGTAGTCCTCCAACATTTTGCATAGCCCGCCATGAATATCAAAGAGATGTCCCAGATGTAGGTCAATGTCCTCCAAATCACTCGCAGCATTCATAGGCCCTTGATTATGACTATCAAAATCATTGTTTGGGAAATAGGCCAGAGTAAATTCTGGCAATGCATTATGTTCTGCTAGTTGGAGCAGATAGTCAGCAGTAGTATCGTCATGAAATCCGAAACGTCGTGTAATACTGCCGCGAACTCTAAGTGTTTTTCCTGGAGCGATCGCTGTATTGACAAAATCTCCCATGAACATCATGTGTGGGCCTGGCAGCTTTTGGGCCGATTCACCGGGAATCAACTTGAACAAGGGTGGCCAAGATACCTCATGATCGACTGTCCCTCGATACCATAGGAGATTGATGACCGCATCCCGTAAATGCCCGTGGGCTTCAATACGCTCAAAGATTGTGGGGACTTGCAGGCGACGACAGTTCAATGCGTATTGGAAGTCCATTAAATAATGTCCGACACCCTCATTCAGAATTGCCCAAATGTCTGTACCGAAATAGGCAACTTCATCTTGATCCTCATCAAACCAATAGGCCCCTGCAATTCCATGTTCGCAGGGATAACATCCTGTGGCGAGCGAACACGTTGCTGCCGGTGTAATAGAAGGAAATATAGCTATGCATTCTGGATGGAGAACTCCAGTTTCTACGAGACGAGAAATGTTTGGCAGGCGACCTGCCTCCAAGAGTGGCACTAAGACGCGCGTGGCTAGGGCATCAACTATGATCAGCAAGACTTTCTTCATAGTGATACTCGTAGTTCTATTGAAGACTCGTTCGTTCCATCGCACCAATTTCCAAATGGTTATTGGGCTCAGTTAAGGCGGTTAACTATTAGCTGTGTTTTCCAGCACGTCTTTGACGTATGCTTCTTCGACTCCGACTTTTACTACAGCAAGCAATGGAGGGGCAACAGTCGCTCCGAGAAGCCCGCATAATACTCCCATTAGAGCTTGTGCAGCCAATTGCAAAGCTGGAGGCAGGGCTGCTTGCTTTTGTTGTATTAGGGGGGTGATCACGTAGCTCTCCACCAATTGCAGCCCTACGTAACCTATTAGTACATAAAGAATGGTCATACTGCCCTGAGGAATTGCAAACAACAGTGCAAGAATCAGGGCGAGAGCAGGACCAATATTAGGAATAAAAGTAAGCAATGCAGTGATCGTGCCTAACGTAAACGCCATAGGGACACCAATTGCCCATAGAAGAAGAGCAGCTCCTGTTCCAGTGATAGTCATTGTACAGAACTGACCGAGCAGCCAATCCCAAAGTGTATTGCCCATCAAGTCCATGATTTCGCGGGTACGTTCTCTGTGCTGCTCAGGAAACAGTTTGACGCAACCATCGCGATACATTCCTGGGTCGATGGCAAGGAACAAGCCTGTGAAAAAAATTAACAAACCATTCACCATTATTCCAAGGCTTGACTGAAATATTCCCGCCACTGCCATTGCCCCCCTTTTGGCGGTACTACTAAATAGGCTTTGGTCCAACAACTTCGTCGACGAGGAATCTTTTTTGGGATCTGATTTGCGAAGCTGAACGGAACTGGTATCAGAACTTTTGGACTCTTGCCGAGCACGCTCCTCAGACTGCTCTTTATCTGATTTAGTAGGCTTTTTATCCACCCACTGGCTCACAAACGGAGTCGAAAGCAAGACGGAATTGACAGTAGGGTATTTACCAGCCCATTTCACAAGTTGCTCAATTCCTTCTTCGGCGTGATCCATCGTAGCAGATATTTTGGATTCAAGCTGCACGCCAAAAACGGCAACTATTCCAAAACCCGTGGTAAGAAGCAGAATCGTCACCGCAGCCAAACTCCAAAAATAGTCAAGTGGAGTGAAATATGCCAACAAATGGCTCAACCGGGACAATAACACGCTAAATAATATTCCCAGAAAGAGCACCAAGATAATCTCAGTAGCCAGAACGAGCGTTCCGGCCAATGCACCTACACTGAGAATAACAATGGCCAATAAGCCAATGAACGTCGCAGAATAATGCCAATGTTTATAGTTCGTTTCCAAAGCGCAACCTCCCTCAGCAGTGGAAATACTTCCTACAAGCAACGCATAAATGCTACTAAAGCCTTCTGCTCGTGTTCGTCAAGCTCCAAACTGAATATCAGATTAAAAAATGCCACTGAGTCGTCGAGAGTCAACAACCTACCATCATGAAGATAAGGTGGTGAGTCCTTTATCCCGCGCAGAGTAAACGTCTTGATCGGCCCTACTGCAGCGTCGAATTGGTCGTTGATAGTTTTAGGTTCATAGAATTGCCCTACTTGAAGATCGTGCATCTTGTTGTCCAGATAAAACGGAGCGGGATGACATTGGACACAGTTAGCCTTGCCGAAGAATAATTGTTCTCCGAGCAGTTCCTCTTCAGTTGCTATATTGGGGATTAGTCTCCCAAACCGATCCAACTTTGGAGCAGGTGGAAAATCAAACATATTCTGCATCTGGGCCATCATGGCGACCTGGTCCGAGCGATTCGGAAGATGTACACCTTTTTTGGCCGCCGTTACATGGTCTCCATCAAAATAGGCCGTCCTTTGCTCGAATTCTGTGAAATCCTCCACACTCCGTAGAGAACGCTTCGAGCCATGAATCAACTGGTTGAACATGCCCCGTAAACTCACTGTATCGATACGAAAGCGATTCTGTTGTGGACGAGTATCTGGGTTCAAGTGAAACGTGGCATTCGTATGACCATTAACATGACAATCTAGACAGCTTACCCCTAACTGGGCTGAAGCAACTTTGCGATCGCTGGTTTGATTAAATTGTTGCTGAGGAAAAGGCGTCAAAAGCAATCGCATTCCCTCCATCTGCACTGGTGTGATCTTTCCCTCTAGCAGGCGATAATAATTCTTAATTGTGAGCACCTCCCCCTTAGTAACATCTCCTAAGTCGGGACGACTAGCCAGGAATAAGGGGGGTGGATACTCAGGGGTAAGATGATTCGGGAGATCAAAATCGACGTCAAATCGCTTTAAGTCACGATGCTCCGCCTCTTGAATCTTGTCTATCTGTTCCTTGGGAAATACCATTCCGCCCGTAGAGTGTTTGGCATGGGGCAAGGGGCGAAAGCCCATAGGAAAAAGTTCGCGATCACGGATTTCCTCAGGTGTCAATTTACCTAGTTCCGACCATGAAATCCCTTCTTTGAGTTTGATCCGCACTCCCTCTTGCACAGCTTTGCGGCCACCAGACATTTTAACTTGGCTTGGCTTGTCGCTCAGATCGTAGCGGCTCTCTAGCAAATTCTGCTGGCGCTTCATGACTTGTGATTTCTGCTTAGAGTCCTGCTGCAGAATTTGTTCGAAATCTCCCTCAATAACTGGCATATAGGTCTGTGGAGATTTGGAATCGCCATTTTCTTTGGCCTGCACCACTCCGATGGCGAAGACGCTGGCTATACCGCACATGTGCAGTATGGTTTTCCCAATCAAGCGAGATAGGAGCATCGATTCATTTCCTTACTTTAATGGTCACGTTTGATCCGAAGATGACGTATTTTCATACGATTCGTGAGTGTGCATCACATGTTCGGTTGCACCGAGACCTGAAAGCGAACTCGGTGCATTGGGATGGGCACCTCGGTCGACGCCAATTCCCAAGCGTTCCACTAGCTCACCTCCCAGCCAGCCTGCGACTGCGAGCAAGCACAATCCGAGAATCGACAGAGCAATTGCATTCATATCTGGCACTGTTGGCCCCTTGTATCGCAACCACCAACTCGCAGCAAATAAAGCAATGGAAATTACGGCAGTCAACCCGTGAGCGAATCCAATCCGCTTTGCCCGCGTATGACTTGGAATGCCCAACCAGTCAAGCGAGCCAAAGGGTGCGGCACAAAGACCACTAATGATTCCAACTCCCAATAAATAGAATGAGATCTCCGCCCATCGCTCAGCTTTAGTCGCCAGGAAGACAAGATCAAATCCAACTGCGGCTCCAAGCAATCCTATCGGAAAGCCTATTAACATCGGATGAACGCGGTGACCAAGAAGCTTTATTGACATGGAAGATATTCCACTAAACATTGCCCGGGTAAAACAATAAACTATTGCATTTCAACAGAAAATAACCGTCGCGGGTCATGGCAAGCACAGCCCGCGACGGCTAGGTTTCCGTACACTTCTCCTCTTCACCATCCATCTGGTGGATCACTGAGTGCGATTCTGACGATTAACGTCGACACCTACACCTCTGCGACTCACGTCAACATTTACACTGCCATCGCGGTTGCGATTGACTCGATAGCGTTTATCGAGTTCTTGTGCAAAGTTCGGATCAGCGAAATTGGGCCAGTTGTCCTGATTGAACCCCTGAGCACCCTCTAGTTGTTCTTTACTGACGTCTAAGGTCAACCGATGTTCCTCTGGATCTTCAGGGTCTTGCGTACATTGAAATGCTTCCCAAGGAACGGCAAATAATTCGTCGCCGATTCCGAGGAATCCGCCGTACGTTACTGCTGCATACCGCATTTTGCCGGTGTTTGGGTCAAGTACAATGTCATTGACTTCACCTACATCTTCTCCTTCGGGATTGTATATGTTCATGCCAATCACCTCACTGGCGCGAACAGTCTTGCCTGCCTGCGCAGTATTCTGCGTGCGTGTTTCTGCACCCAGATTCGATGTTCCGACGAATAGCAGCAAGATTGCTGCAGATGCGGTGATTCTTGTTCGATAGCTCATGATCTTATCTCCTTGAAATGTGATAGTGATAGAGGCGCCTACAGCACATGCTGCAAGTCGACCTGTTCTTCATTTTCTAGCAACTGCAGGACTGTTCGAATTCCTTCACTTGCTTTTCAGCTTCTTCTTTGGCAATGCCATAACGCTGCTGAATCTTTCCGGCCAGTTCATCCCGTTTGCCATCAATGACATCAAGGTCATCATCCGTGAGTTTTCCCCACTTCTGCTTAGCCTGGCCTTTGGTTTCTGCCCATTTCCCTTTAATTTGATCCCAATTCATGCTTCTGCTCCTTTCTCAAGTAAATGAAATACCACTTCACAGCGGTTTACGAAAATGTTTCTTACTAGTTTCTAACGGACATCACACTTCGTGTGACGTTCTCACTTCAATATCATTGATGACGTCGCAGACACCACTACATTTCATGGCAACTGTCTGCACTACTTGCTTCAGATAATATGAGGACACATATCCCCATAAGCGCACCGTTCTGTTGGATAGTTGACAATTCACTCCATCTAACTGAGGATAGCCAAGTTGTCTGAAAGTACTCTTAATGCGTTCGTTGAATACCGCCTGGTCATAGATCTCATAGTCTTCTACACTCAGATTCATCGAACAGAGTCCTCACTTATGGATGTATATCGAACTGAGAGTAGAAAGTACTTTCTCTCCCGTGAACTTGCCGGTCGACTATTTTGTCATCGCTAGAAAATTAAGGCTCCGTTCGGCAAGCCGCGTTAAATGTTGATTAGCATGACCTTCCTCGTTGAGTGTCTTCTGAAGCACGTCGGCTGCCTTATGCTCGCCAAGTTTCTCGGCATATGCACGAGCCGTTCCGTATCCAGCCATCTCATAGTGTTCAACTCTCTGAGCTGCTCCCACCAATGCGGCATCGCGAACTTTGGGAGGAATATCCCCTTTGACTATTTCCTCCCCCTCTTTAATGAGTCCTTCCATTGCTGCGCATTTGTGACCACCAGGCTCGAATTCCAGTTCACGAAAAATTGTTTCGAGACGATTTACATGCTCCCTGGTTTCCTGCAAATGTGTGCGAAATGCTTCCTTCAGCCCTGAATCGGTTGATGCAGATTCCATTTTAGGAAGCGCTTCTAAGAGTTGAGTTTCCGCACTGTAAAGATCCTTTAGTTCCTGAACATAGAGTTTGTGCAAATTGTCAAGTTTCATAGTTCTTACCTGTGAATTAGAAATCGGTGAATAATATTTAGAAAGCAATAACTGCACATCGCATGCCAGATGAAGATTTGAGAATTAGCCGTAATAGATTCAGTAAGGAGAAACAGCAAATGTTTCTTCAGAAATCAGACTGGTCGATTGTCGTTCAATGTTTGCGTCCCTTCCAATAAGTAGGCGAGTCCCATTGGACTCGCCTATGACTTGTTGTTTAATCCAAACACAAATTATGGTTTATTCATTGGGACGTGCTTCTCCGTTAACTTCAACATCCGTATCTCCAGTCTCTGGATCGCGTTCGACTTCGATTTCTCCTGATGGAGTCTCAACGTCCAGTACTTTCTCTTTTTGTTCACATCCACTGAATGCCATCAGGGAAACTCCAAATAGAACCACTGCACAAATCCTCATCGATAAACAGCGAAGACTTTTCATTTCTTTCTCTCCAATCTGTATTTGGTCAAGGAGACCCACAAGTAATTTAAATTCTGCCCATCAATACAAGGATCAACAGAATTATCAGGATTATTCCTAAACCACCAGAAGGACCATATCCCCAGTCTCGGCTATACGGCCATGCGGGAACAGCACCCAACAAGAGCAATATAAGAACGATCAATAAGATGGTGCCGAGCATGACACTTTCACCACAGTCAAAGGAGTGGGCTCTTTCTAGCGATAAAGTTTACTTCTAGCTGGAGAGTGCAAACTCTGCGCCGTTTGCTAACTTGTTCACCGCAAGGCTGTAACACTTAAGAAGTGTCACAATGTCGCAGTGAACTCACGAATAGTCTCATAGGATTCTGGCAAACTGACTGCCACGATGGTCGAAAACGGACCAGTGCTTCAACATTTCAGAAAGCCAGTTCTCTGCCAGGGTGCTTTGACATTTGGCACTGTAATCAGCCAGGATTCTTGGCTCTCACAATTGGCACGCGCAATGCTTATTTCTTACTAGGACGTCACGTCACGGACTATTAATACAAACCTATCACCGTTGGGAATGGACAATGCTGACACATAGAAATGTACACTTCGGGAAGATTAAATATGCACTCCTCGGTTGGTTAATCGGTTTGCCATTACCGATCGTCCTCATTCTCCTCTTTGTTCGAGGTTGTGACTTTTAAGCGATATTCTTTCATTGAAAAAAGATCTCAAAAAGAGAAAGCAGACCTATGAGAATTGGCTTTGTCGTCAATGACGTCATGCTGGAACAGGCTGCCTTCACAACGACTCGACTAGCCATGACAGCAGTAAATCTCGGCCATGAGATTTACATATTGGGTGTAGGCGACTTTATTTATGCGCCTGACGGTTCAATTCATGCCAATGCCCGTACCGCTTTGAAGGAGAGTTATGATTCACATAAAACCTTCTTGGAAGAAATCCAAGCTGAAGATAATCCAGAAGAACGAATTTCTGTAGACAAACTTGATGTGTTGCTTTTAAGAAATGATCCCGCGGAAGATGCCGCCGAACGCCCCTGGGCACAAACATCTGGTATTCTTTTCGGTCAACTAGCGGCAACACGTGGTGTACTCGTACTCAATGATCCTGAGAACTTGGCAAATGCAATCAACAAAACCTATTTTCAACACTTTCCGGAACAAGTTCGCCCAAAAACTTGCATTAGCCGTGACGCTGATGAAATAAAAACATTTATTGCCGAACATAAGGACAAAGTAATAATTAAACCCTTGCAAGGTTCAGGTGGACAGAGCGTGTTTCTCATCGGCAAAGGCGAACAAGCCAATTTGAACCAAATGATTGAGGCCGTGATACGCGATGGGTACTGTATAGTTCAAGAATATCTGCCAGCAGCCGTCGATGGCGATGTCAGATTGTTCGTCCTAAATTGCCGAGCCCTTTGGTATAAAGGGAAGTACGCAGCCTTTCGTCGTGTAAACAATAGTGGTGATGCCCGCAGCAATATGCACTCAGGCGGAGAAAGCATCGAAGTCGAAGTTACTGATCAAATGCTACACATTGTTGAAATGGTTCGCCCCAAGCTAGTACGCGATGGCATGTATCTGGTAGGACTTGATATCATTGATGACAAACTTATGGAGATCAATGTATTCAGCCCAGGGGGTTTAGGAAGCAGTCAACACCATACTGGTGTCGATTTCACTGAGGCAATAATCCATGACCTGGAGCGCAAAATAAAATACAAGACATATTACGGTGCAGGGCTACGCAACGTGGAGCTCGCAACCCTGTAACCGATATACGTTCGATGGTCCGCTAGTTTTTGTAGCGATTTATAACAGAAAACTCTCTAGAATCCTTAGGAGGTATATCATGAACAACTCATCAGAGAAGCAGAATCGCCCCGTGCGAGCCGGCGTTTATGATTCGATAACAAAGGCGGAGAATGCCTTTCGTTCTTTGCAAGATGCGGGCTTTACGTCTGTTGAACTAACGGTGATTTGCAGCAACGAATTGCAACAGAAGCATTTTCCTGACGAAGTGGCTAAGGAGGGAGATCCTGCTTCAAAGAACGCTGCAGCGACAGGAAGTGTCTTGGGTGGAGTACTTGGAGGTCTTACGGCTGCGGCGGGATTAGCAACGATCGCAGGAATACCCGTTGTTGTGGCCGGTGCTTTGGCTAGTACATTAACAGGAGGGGTCGTAGGAGGCCTTACTGGAATGATGATTGACCGCGGTTTCGATAAAGAAGCTGCCGACTATTTCGACCAGGCAGTCACCGAGGGAAAGATACTCATCGCAGTGGAACCAACTGAATCCAATTCCAACCGTCTAGCAAGAGCCGCTGAATTGCTGCGTGCTGCTGGGGCCGAACCCCTTCCACTTTTGGACGGTTGAGACTCTCGTCCGGATTGGAATCATAAGCAGGGAGTTCAGATTGTGCAGATCGCCGATTGACGTGGTTGCCAGCTTGAAGAGAATTCTTATGTAATTATCGTTACAAATGCTGGCTGAATAAAACTAGAAATGGTAGACGTTAGGCTCTACACCCGCTCAATTTGCGACTCTTTCCCTTTAGTCTGAGGGTTCTAAAAACTATTTACATCTGAAAGTATTTATTACCACGGTTTAAGTTTCCAACCGAGTACGAAGCCAATTCCTAAACACCACAGTGCGGCCACTTCCGGCTTTTCTCTGGCATAATTCTTCGCATATTCGATTAGGTCGACAGTCGGTTGTAGTTCATCCCCGGTTCTGTGAGTCTGTGTGGGATTACTTTGCGTGGGGTTGCTGCGAGTGGTTGTTGTAGGCATGGGAACCTCATTAATCTAATTAAATTAAAGTGAAAAAATCGCCTAACAGCTAATATAATGACTTTCGTGATTCGGGTACTGGGAGATCTTCGTCGCGACTAAGTGTGTGCTTAAGCCATTGGATGTTTCTAGTTAACTCTTCACTGGAACGTTGCCAGGCGATAAGACAATGTGTGAACTTCCACCAACCAAGGCCTATCAGCAAGACACATAGAGCAAATCCTCCTCCGGAAACTGCAGCCAGGGCTTCCATGCGAGACCAGCCGTTATTCTCCACTAATACTTCGGCCAACGCGAGCAGGCCTACAGGCAATGCTGCTACTAGTACCGCAAAACCGATCGCTGCAAGTATGAGCGTGGTCCAAAGAATTCGCCCTGCGCGCTTGGTATCCAATTTGAATAGCTTGAACTGAAGCTCCGCCAAGTCCAGGGCATCTTGAGCGAGCTTAGAAAAGCTTCTATGCATGCGGGGCGGATAGGGAGTGGCTCCATTTAATTTGCTCATTTTCTCTTCCCCAACCAACCTAGAGTGATGCCAATGGCCATAGCCGCAACTACTAAAGTGCCCGGATACTTCATAAGATAGCGCTCAAAATTCTTTCTCAACTGAATCATAGTTGTATCCTCATTAAGCGCGTCAGCATATTCGCTGTAAGCTGTGTTCCGCGACGGCTCTGTGATTACAGTTTTTAAGCGATTGATCACCATAATTCTTGTTCTACCAACTCTCTGCTCATCTAGGTTGTGGTTGCACGTATGAGGTCTCTAGTTCTGTATTACTGGCATGTTTCTCCTTAGCCCGTGCAAACAAATTGGTAGCATAGCTAACAGCAGCCCGTGTCCCTACGGCCAATACAACTGAAAAAAGTCTATTTGACCAAGATTCCGCTTTTGGATCGAAGCTTCCTTTGGGTGCCAAGACCAGCTTTCCTTCCTTCGCAAGCCGAATGAGAGTGTCGGTATCTGGAACTTTCTTTTCAACTCGAGGAGGAACAATGAGGTAACCTAATGCTATAACTGCTGACGCAGTTAACCACGGATGACTGCTAACGAAGTAACGCCAGTCTGTCTTAGCACGGACACTCGAAGTAACTCGCTCCACATCGAAATCGAGCGAACTACGAAGGGCTTTCATGCGTCGCTGAATATCGTCTGGATTTAGTTCCGATGTCATAATGTAACACTCAATCACATGTTCAACTTACCTATGAATTCGCTCAGCCAGGGCATCCGGCACCATTGTGCCAAGCTTGTCCAATACTCGCTGCCCTAAACTTTCAGCTGTTTGTCGGTCCCACCATCGAGACGATTGGCTCGATCCTCCAATGGCTGTCCCTACCAAGACTCCGACACCTAGGCCAGCTGCGAAGGCTAACAACATGGATTTTCCAGCATTATCTTGAATGATTTCCTGCATCCGTTCCGTTCCTTGTGCAGCGTAGTGTTGCCAATCGCTAGGAGAATTCATGGAACCTTTTCCGGGAGCAGGAACATTCTTCACTGTTTGAGTAGACATAAGCTTTCTTCATTCCTTTCCATGAGGGAGAAAATCTCTGGGCTTTAATTGACTCAGCGAGATCGTAAAACTAGGCCTACTATCACCCCAGCAATGAGACCCGTGCCAAAAGCTACTGCCAGAGACTCTGCAGGACGCCGTTGCACCAATTGCTCAGCCTCTGCATAGCCTTCACGAACTCGCTCGCGCATTTGATCGGCCACTTCACTGACCGACTCATTGGCTTGATCCAAGTATTCACGAGCCTTGACCTTCGCTTGACCATATACGCTTGTGCATTGCTCGCTTAATTCTTCCACAATCTTCTCTACTCTGGCCTTTGTCTCGCCCGTTTTTTGCTGAATCAAACCGACGAGCTGATCAAAGTCACCCTGCACCTCTTGGAGTTCATCGTCAGTAAGTTGACCCCATTGCTCGCGAATAAGCCCCTTGAGTTGCTTCCAATTGCCAGCAAGTTGTTCTTGAGTTGCCACTGCAAACTCCTTCAAAATAGTGTGATAGTGGACGGTTAATGTGAATTTTCGTTTTCTGGTCAATGGCAGCGATCTAGATACCGTGCCATGAATGGTATGTATGGATAAGCAGATGCATATTGCGCGCCAGACTCACCACCCAATCAACAATGACGATTACCTACAAGCGACTCGAAAAATGGCCGTTTTCGTGGTTTCTAGGCGCCCAGATTGGGCAAAAATCAACCAGTAAGCAGTGCGGATTCCAGAGAACACGCCCTGGTTCGGGATATCTTTTGAATCGCCCGGGAAGGGGTTTTGTTGTAATTAGTAGGGATCGCAAGAAATAATCGATATGTATTCCAGGAAACGCCTCAAATTCGTTAATAGTAGGAGTTTTCTGGCGCCGTCTTTGCTCTTTGGCTGGAAGCATATACTGTTCCCCTCCTAAGAAGTGAACTCAGGTGTCGACATGGCTACAGCCACGGCCACTTCCCCTACCAATTGCGGTGCAATTGCAGATTACGCAAACCACGAACATCCTTCCGCGGCTGTGTCCAGCGTTTCTTCAGAACTGAATAAGAATCTGAGAGATGAAACTGTTGAGGCCATACATGGGTGGGATATCAAAGCTACTCTGCTTGCCACACTAACAATATTCGCAGTTTTTTATACAATCTATTTTACCCGCTCGATACTGTTTCCGATCACGCTTGCTGTTCTGTTAAATCTAGTCTTCAAGCCAATCGTGCTGCGCATGGAGGACTTTCACATTCCCAGCGTGATTAGTGCTACGATGATTCTTGTCGTATTCGTCGTAGCATTTGCCGCAGTAATCTGGCTTCTGTGGGAGCCTGCCAACCACCGGATCAACGAAATCAGTTCACCCGGCTACATAGCACGCCTGTCCGAAAGTCTCGAGCCTCTCAAGAAACCACTCGGAGGCTTGAACGAAGCAAGCAAGAAAATCGACGAAATCACTAACGGAACTAGCGATCGACCACCAATTAAGGTTCAAGTGGAACAACCACAGCTTGGAAGCATGCTGAATCTCACTGGGGGTTTTGTCGCTAGTGCCGTGATCATGTTTGTCCTGCTCTTTTTCCTCTTGGCCGGTGGTGATCGCTTTTTGGAAAAGTTGGTAATACTAATGCCGACGTTCAAAGATAAGCGGCGGATTGTCGAACTCTCGCGAGAGGTACAGAACAAAATGTCCCACTACCTCTTTACCATCACAGCAATTAATGGGTGCTTGGGACTTGCCATAGGCTTAAGCATGTGGGCAATCGATTTGCCTAATCCATTTCTTTGGGGCGTGATGGGGGCCCTGCTGAATTATATTCCTTTCGCAGGTCCTGCGATTGGTGCGTTTATCGTTTTCCTCGAGGGACTTGCCAGCTTTCATTCAATAAGTCATGCCATGCTGGCCCCAGCGATTTACATCGGACTAAATACTGTGGAATCCAACTTCTTGACCCCGGCCTTAGTCGGCAAATCCATTAGTCTCAACCCTGTAATGATTGTCTTGGCCATTTTTCTCTGGGGTTGGCTCTGGGGTATCGGCGGGATTTTGCTTGCCGTGCCGCTTTTGGTCGTACTCAAGATCGTCTTCGATCATTCTCAGGCACTGGCCCCATTGGGAGGATTTTTGGAGAGATAAATGAAAAACTTTCGGTCCGAATCGCATACTCACAATCGACTGTCTGAGTTTTGTCTGGCACCCCGGCGAACGTCAAAGTGTAATCAAAGAATTACATTGCGGCTTAATGCGCTCTCTGGAATTAAATTCGCACAATATATTGTCTGTTATCATGGAAGTACAAAGCATGCCCAGAAGAGGAAAGATTGAAGTAGCTCAGTTAAACCTAAAAGCCAGAGAAAAAATGCATAGTCGAGAGTATTTATTTAAAATAAAGATCGTATAGAACAGAATTTACAGTGCGCTGTGAATTGATGCACCAGTTATCGTCTATAAGTTATAGGGAGAAAAATCGCTAACCTGCTTCCGCAATTTTTTGATCTTGGGGTTCCATTTCACCTAAGACCGTCACCTCTGACGAGTTTTACACTTTTGTCGAAGTGAAAGTAAAAGAGGAAATTTGCCATGAAGCTCACACTTGAGGCCAGCAACGTGATGCAGCAGAAACGTTCGGAAGAACCAATCCTAGACCTGAAAGCCGCTTTGGAACGTCTCGGTGGTAGCCAAGAATTGTTACAAGAGATGATCAGTTTTTATTTGGAAGACTATTCCATTCTGCTTGATCGCATCAAGGAAGCTGCGGAAGATGGTGACCCCATCTCCTTGTCGAGAAATGTCCATAGCCTTAAGGGTTTGGCCGCAAATTTTGACGCCGTCCAGGTAATAGAAGCTGCCGACGCCACAACACAGGCGGTCCGTACGAGCGCCGGGCTTATGCCAGACAATCAAATAGCGGCTCTAGCCACCGCTGCAAACGAACTTGCCGAACACCTGCGTGCTGTTCAAAACGAAGAAAAGTGAGACTGATCGCACGCAGTATGATCGAGTCTTCTCCCGCTTGATGTCTAGAAGTGGTTTCAAAATCGTACAGCTCAGGGAGTAGGTGAATGGTTTGTAACTACTGACATTTCTCAGCCGTCTCTGCGAGAGCCTATCACTTTAGGTGAGGCTTTTTCAAGAATGTTCAATCATTGAACTTTTAGATCGATATTGCGGAAGCGTACTTCTGTTGGACCGCCGGAGTGAAGTTGGAACGCAAACACCCCTCGGCGAGCGCCATCGGGGTCGTTCAGATCCACGCATGCGTGGCCGTTGATCCAGGTTTGTATATGGCTCCCATTGGCAACGACGCGGTACTTGTTCCAGTCGCCCTTTTTGACAAATTCTTCGCCGGATTTTTCCGAGAGCAGTGCGCGGCCGTTTTCTTCGTAGAGTTTGCCCCACCAGCCGGGGCCGATATCTGCCTGATAGCCTCTCGCCTCACCGTCGGGTAAGGCCTGACTGCGGAATTGAACGCCGCTGTTCCCTTCATCACCGACCAGTTTTACTTCAAACGTCAACTCAAAATTGTCGGTAGACATATCGCTGAAGAGGAACGAGTTCTTCTCCAACCCCAGACTGCGCCCGACAATTGTGCCGTCTTCCACGGACCAGAGGCTCTCGTCGCCGTTCCATCCAGACAGGTCCTTGCCGTTGAAAAACTCTTCTTGGTTTTCTGGAGTGGCAAGTAGCGGTACCTGCTCACGTCCCGCTAGATAGGTAAGCAGCGAAACGATTTGAGAGGGAGAGTACTGCTTCAATTGATCGTCGGGCATCATCGAGTGTTCGCTAAGAGAACGCTCTTCGATTTCATCCTTGGGAATCACGACGACTTCGGTCGGCGTCTGAATGGTGAGCGAGGTGTCGTTTTCCGCCTTCACGAGGCCAGATACAACCAGCCCGTCCGCTGTGAGAACTATTGTCTGTTGATAGTCTACGGGAATGACCGAACCTGGATCGACGATATTTGTGAGCAGGTAGTTTAAGTCGGAACGATTTGATCCTGTCAGGTCGGGGCCGATATTCGCACCGATGCCGTAGAGTGCGTGGCACTGTTGGCAGGTCTTAGCGTAAACAGCACGGCCTAACTCTGGGTCGGGAACTGAGGGGGGATTTGCTACAAGGGAGTGCAACTCGGCTATGAGCCTGGCTTTGTCCTCGGGGGTGCTGCGGACCTGTCCCCATGTGTCGGCGAGCAGGGCATCGAGGTCGGCATTCTTGAGGTTCTGAAGTTGGCGGATCAAATCGGCCGGGAGATCTGCCGCGGGGACTCGCTTGGCTTGAACCGCCTTGAGCAACTCGATCCCATTGGCTGCACGGGAACATAGTGTTGCCAGGGCTGAGCGTTTCTCCGCCGGATTGAGTTCGTCGTAAACTTCTAACACAGCTGGAGGGATGGATGGGGCGTCGTACAAGGCAAGCCCCAGTAGAGCCGGCTCACGCAGCACCGGGTCGCGGAGGGAGCTTATGAGCACGGGCAGGAGATTCGGATCTTTCGCTTGCAGGAGGGCATCGAGGGCTTGCCGCCGATCTTCTTGACTCGCATTGACATCACCGACTCTAGCGCGAGTCAAGTTCATCGCCTCTTGATCACCAAAGGTGACTCCAAGTGCCAGGGATTGAGATTTCAAATCCTGGTCGCCACTATTGCGCAGTTTTTCAAATGCCGCGGGCCAATTCTCAGGAGGTGCCAGATGTCGCTGGCCGTGGAGGGCGTTGTGAATTCCGTGAAGGATCTCCCTGTGTTCATGGGTGTCGCCAGATTTGAGAATGCTATCCAAGAGCATAGTCAAAGCAGCCTGTGAACCACCGGTGGCAATGCGTTGGATCATGAAGTTTCGCACAAGCGGGATCGTTTGGCCGGACATGAGTCCTAGCTCTAATGCCCGGCCAGGGTCGACATTGGCAAGGGGCTCGGCGGCGTACCAATACATCAACGGCAGGTTGTGATCGCCTGCGTCCTCGGCGTGTGTGAGCAGGGACTCAAGGATCGACCAGCGATTTTCTATGGGGATGCGATCTTGTAAGGCCGCGGCAATGTAAAGCCGCACTACCGGCGAGGGATCGTCTTTAGCCATGCCGGCCAACGCTGGAAGCAGTTCAGCAACGAGTTCCTGAGTGTTTCCTTCGAATGCCAATTGAATAGTCCAAGCCCGAACATACTCATCTTCATCGACGATCGAGCTGGCAATCAGTTCATCTGTGAGTCCTTCGGTGACATGCAACGCCCACAGGGCTCGTAGCCTGCGAGTTGCTTCTGGGTGTGTCGTGGCAATCTTGGTGAGTCGTTCGATGGCTGCCTGGGAGATCGGTTTGACTGCCTGTCGTTCTTGCAGCAGGCGACGTCCATGGCGAACGTACCAATCGTTCTCATGGAGTACCAACTCGGCCAGTTCCAAGTCAGATAGCTTCGCCAAGTCAACCGGCTCGAACGTGTTCTCGCCGTAGACGATTTTGTAAATCCGACCATTGCTGCGATCGTGACCCTCGACATTGTGGTGGTGGCAGGCGTTGGTGTCGTACCAGTCGATGACGAACGCCTGACCATCGGGTCCATAGCGTAGATTGAGAATCTGCGATGCGATATCACCGGTGAGCATAAAGTCTGGTCCATGGGAGCCAACGAAACCGGAACTTGCAGGCTTGAGAATGTCGGTATTGATCCGCTGGCCGTGGATATTGTTCATGAAGATGCGGCCACGATACTCATCAGGCCAAGACCCTCCCAGATAGATCATGGCACCTGCATGGGCATGGCCGCCGCCGGCATCATTAGAGTTGCCGTTGCCGCCGTGGGGATTATCACCCATGTAGTGAAGATGGTCGGCAATGGTTTTAATGTCATCATAAGTATTCGGATTAAAATGCTGACCGGCCTGGCGTTGGTAGCGACCCCCTTGAATGATGTGGTACAGATGGGGAATCACGCAGGCCGTCGCAAATGCCTGGCCGTGGTCGTCGAAGTCAACACCCCAGGGATTGCTCGTTCCCTCGGAGAAGATTTCAAACTCATGACGAGTGGGGTGGTATCGCCAGATGGCAGCGTTGAGCGGCACCCGCTCGTGATCGGGAGTTCCAGGTTTGCCAACGCGAGAATGGGTAAAGACTCCGTGGCAACCATAAAGCCAACCATCGGGTCCCCAGATAAACGTGTTGAGTGTTTCATGCGTGTCTTGATAAGCCCAACCATCGAGCAGAATCTCCGGGTCTCCGTCGGGCACGTCGTTGCCGTCGCGGTCGGGAATAAACATTAGATAGGGCGCTGCACCCACCCACACACCTCCAAAGCCCACTTCGATGCCACTGACAAGATTTAACCCTTCGGCGAAGATAGTTCTATTGTCAAACTTTCCATCACCGTCGGTGTCTTCGAAGATGAGAATGCGATCGGTGCCTTTTCCTTCAGGAGCCCGCATGGGATATTCGTAGGCTTCTGCGACCCAAAGCCTGCCACGATCATCAATGGCCATGGCAATGGGCTGCTTGACATCGGGCTCGGCAGCAAAAAGCTTGGCCTTAAATCCCTCGGGTAACTCCATGACCTCAATCGCTTTTTCCGCGGGAAGTCCAGCGTAAGGATAGTCATCCGGCTTTTGCTCGGCATCAGACGATTCAGTCATTTCTGGTTTCTGGTCATGGAAGCGGAAGTGGTCGAAGTTGACGTGTCCCCATCCCACAACGGCTCGATCAAGCACGCGGAGGTATATCTTATCGCCTACGTGCTTACTCAAATCGACCACAACAGGTCGCAACTGTTCGCTGTTGAATCCACTTTCGTGCTTGATGACTTCGCCGTCTGAGGCACGAATGATCTGAAGCCCAAGTGCCTTTCCACCGCCACCGCCGATCAAAAAACTTGCGTAGGGGTGGGTTACGGTGAAGGAAGTAGAGGTCAACGAACCCTGGGTGCCATCTAGCCCCGTTTCATAGGTGCCTATCCAATAGTCGCCCTCATGTCCGCTAACCATAGTGGGACGTCGGACTTGAACTGTATCGCCCTTGACCGGCTGGTTGAGATACGCGTCTCCCTCGGCAGTCCAATCTGTGAGATCGCCTGTCTCAAAATCAAGATTGAGAATGCGACCATCGTCGGCAGTAGCAAGAAATACATTCTCGGATTCCCGGGCCTGAGCAGTTTTGGCCGGATGGTTCTTAGGATCTGTTCTCTTCTTCGTGGTTGATTGAATCGTGACAAAGGTTCCTTTCTTGTTTCCCACAACGATGTCGGGAAACTGGTCCCCAGTGAGATCCGCAACATATACCTGTGTACCGACGCCTGAGTTGTTGTCGATTCGATGGGGAACGAAATTAACTGCCTTGTCGGTGCGAACTGTTTCAAACCAGTACAGCACGGCGGGGTCGCGTTCCCCAGGATCCTTGCCAGCGTGGGCCCAGAAGCGTTTACCAGTAATGATGTCTAAGTCGCCGTCTAGATCCATATCGGCTAATGCAACTGCGTGGAGTTGAGAGAATACGACACCATGGTCGCTCTCATCAGGTCGCTCACCCATGATCAAGTGTTCTTGGAAATTGATGTCATCGGAGTCATTCTGTCCAAGGTTCTCGAACCAGGACAAACCGTAGGCGTGGGCTGCCTTGGCAGTCACGATGTCGTTGTCGCCATCGTCGTCCATGTCGTAGGCGTACATTTGAGAACCGCCGGGCTCCGAAAAAAGCACTTCATGAAACTCCCAAGTGCCCGCATTTGCATCTGCAGGTTGCTCCCACCAACCTTGTCTCTCCAGCAGGTCCATCCGTCCATCCCCGTTGACATCACCCACACCCAGTCCATGAGTGAAACGTTGATAGCCGCGATTCGGTGAGACGGCATGGAATGGCCATGGCTGAGTGGGATCGTCACGAGGAAACTCGGCATAGCCGATTTGGCCGCCGGTCATGCAGACCAACTCCGGGATGCCGTCGCCCGTGACATCGGCAAAAGTGGGGGACTCGTTGTCGGTGACTGCGAGTGCTAAGTGCCGTTTCCAGTGTCCTGATTCGCCTTGTGGATTTTCGTACCAGAAGGTTTCGGCACCTGGAAAGCCAACGATCAGAATGTCGCTCCAATTGTCGCCGTTGAAATCGTAAGAAAACGCTAAAAAGTTGTCAGAATAATTGGCGATGTCGAACTCTTGGGGAGGGTAGTACTCGAACCGTTCAGTGAATTCTGGACCGGGGTACCAATACGGACCAGATATGATGTCTGAGTTACCATCGCGATTAAGATCGGCAGCAGTTGCACCCTCTGAATAAAACTGATTTGTCAGTTGGATACGCTTGAAAGAAGGTAATTCTTGTGCTGCGGCAGCATCGACAACCACTTGAATCAAAAAGAGCAAGGCGAGCAGATGGAATGTTTTGATCATGAAAGTTTTAGTTAGGAGCAATCTCTGCACAACTCGGAGTAGATAACTAAGATCTTGGCTACTATGCACGAGTAAAATTTGGCAGGAAGCGTATTTCTCCTCCGTGCATTGCCGATTCATGGGCCAATATTCCGACACAAGTCCAGTTGGCACTCGTTGTCGCATTGGGCCACGGGTCGCGATCCGACAGCAAGGAATCTACAAACTCGTGAACCAGGTGGGGATGTGAGCCACCGTGGCCCGATCCCTGCAAAAACGATAAGTGTTCTGCATCGACGATAGACCTTGTGAAGGGGCGAATCTCCTCGGGCAAGCGATGGGCAAAATCGGGGATTTCGATGCGTTCGGCGATTTCCTTCTCAGGGCGTTTGGCGGTGTGTATGATATGCGGTTCGCCTTCGACGAGTGACCATTCGAAAGATTTCTTCGATCCATAAACGTCAAAGCTTTCACGATATTGACGAGCCGTGTCATACAGAAATCGCCAAATGTGGGCCGAAACATCACTGTCAGCCAATTTGATATGGCAAGATTCAACCGCGAACGGGCTTCCACTTTTCTCTCGGATATCGTCCCTCACTCTACCTGAACCAAAGCAGGAAACACATTCCGCACGGCTGTTCATTAAACCCAACACCGGACTGACAACATGGGTCGCATAGTGCATGGGTACCATGTGCTCCCAGTAGGCAGGCCATCCGTCCATATCTTGGGGGTGCGACGCTTGCAAATACTGAACTTGCCCAAACTCTCCCTGTTCATACATTTCTTTAATGAAGAGAAACTCCCGGCTATAAACCACAGTTTCAGCCATCATGTATTTAAGGCCCGTGTCCGCCACGAGTTGACAAATCTCTTCGCATTCTTCAATCGTCGTGGCCATCGGCACCGTACACATCACGTGTTTGCCAGCTTTCAAAGCAGCGATACTCATCCGGCCATGTTCACCGATGGGGCTGTTGATGTGAACAAAATCGATGTCAGAATCAGCGAGCAAATCCTCATAGCTCGTGAAACGCTTAGCGATATTAAAGGTGTCACCGATGTTGTTGAGTTCGGTTTCGTTGCGACGACAAATCCCTACCAAATTCACATCCGAATACTTCTGGTAAATGGGAATGAATTCAGCACCGAAGCCGAGGCCAACAAGAGCAGCGTTCAATGGACGTTTGACAGACATTGATTTGGATATCTCCACGAAAAGATGATCTGCATTACCATCAAAGTTAGCACTACGTAAGTGGGTCTCAATAGTCTTGTGTTGTTCGGTTTATTCTCTACATCATTTTAGCAAATGCAAGCTAATCTAATACGGAGAAATTTAGTTTTGGAAAATTGTAAATTCTAAACCTGGCTTGTCACTTTGCGTGAATTCAATCGGGATTCAATTCTTCATCAAGCCGAACCGATTCCCCTGCGGCTAGGGATAAACTTGCTTGTTTATCTCCATAACAGACGACCACAGGCATCCCCTGAAGAGACTGGACGTTGCAGTGAACGAGCGTTCCTTTTGACCAATGTATGTCGAGTTCAAACCCTCCTCGTGTGCGAATTCCAGACAGCTTTCCTTCAGACCAAGCAGTGGGCAGCGCTGGAAGCAACTCGATTAAACACTCTCCGCCATTGGTTTGTCGATGCGATTGCACGAGCATCTCGCAAATTCCATTAGTTGCGCCGAAATTTCCATCAATTTGGAACGGGGGATGGGCGTCGAAAAGATTTGGATAGACACCACCCCCAGTATAATTCGTGAGTGGAGACCCAGTGAGCGTTAGTAGTCCCACAAGCACTTTATGTGCTCGATCACCGTCTCCAAGACGCGCCCAGAAATTGATCTTCCAGGCTCGCGACCATCCGGTCCCTTCATCCCCTCGAAACTCAAGGGATTGTCTTGCCGCTGCAAATAATGTGGGGGTGTCGGGTGTAATCTCACTCCCAGGAAAGAGTCCCCACAAGTGGGATACATGGCGATGTTTTTCCTCTGGTCGGTCCAGGTCTTCGAGCCATTCCTGCAGTTGACCATGTTTGCCGATCTGATTCGGGGCAATTCGCGATCGAAGTTCAGCGAGTTTCGATTGAAATTCGGGGTCGATCCCAAGTGTTTTGGCAGCCTCGATGGTGTTGGCAAACAGGCTGCGGATAATCTGGTGATCCATAGTTGGACCCATGACAAGTCCGCCAATTTCTGGTGAATTGCTAGGTCCGCTGATTAGCCATTCGCGATCTTCGCGTGGGTCTTCGATCAAATAGGCAGCAAAAAATTCAGCTGCGCCTTTCATCAGGGGATAAGCGGTCTCGCGTAAAAACTGCTCATCATAGGAGTAGAGAAAGTGTTCCCAGAGTTGTTGGCAAAGCCAGGCACCGCCTGTGGGCCAAATGCCATGGTTCGAGGCGTTGATTGGCGCTGTACCTCGCCAGATATCAAAGTTATGGTGCAAGACCCAGCCCGGAGCTCCATAGTGTTCGCGGGCGGTCTTTCGTCCAGATTCGGCCAGGTCCCTGAGTGCTGCGAAAAGTGGCTCAGCACATTCGCCAAGATTGCACGGTTCGACCATCCAATAGTTCATCTCGACATTGATATTCGATGTATATTTGCTTCCCCATGGCGGGGTGAGGCTATCATTCCAAATCCCTTGTAGATTGGCAGGCTGGCTACCCGGCCGACTTGACGCGATCATCAGGTATCTGCCGTAGTTGAACAGAAGTGTGGCTAGGCTTGGGTCTGGATGCTCTGGATTCTGAAGGATTCGTTTGTCAGTCGGCAAATTAACTTCACGAGAGGGACCTAGCTGTAAATCAACGCGGTCGTATAAGTCTTGATAATCCTTCACATGATCGCGATAGATTTTGTCCCAACTTCGACCAATACATTCAAGCCGATCTCGACTCAAGGAAATTGGGTCTCCGGAAATGTCGCGGAAGTTGACAAAACTCGTTGCCGCACTAAGTAGGAGAGTTGCTTCCGTGGCATTGGCAACCGAGAGACGATCGTCGGTTGTTTGAATCTTTCCATCAGGTGAAGACACTCGTATATGAGCGGCAAAGTCCATGACACCTTCAACTTGATCCGCGTTTTGACGTGGGGTGCCGTTTACCTTGCCCGTCATAGCAAGCGTACGGGAGTCATATGGTTTTGTTTCCGACTTAGTGTGAGGACTTTGAAGATCAACTTGAAAGTTCAATGCCCCAGCCTTACTGCACGTCAAGTGGATGGCTACGACCTGGTCGGGATAACTGGCAATGGTTTGACGAGTAAACTGAACTCCGTTGATTTCGTACCGCGTTGTCGCCGTAGCAGTCTTTAAATCTAAAGATCGCTCATATTTGTCGGGCTTAGCGAGGTCGCTAAACCGAATGATGACGTCTCCAAACGGCTGGTAATCTGTTTGCCGAAGAGGTACCGACATGAACTCGCGTTCGGCAAGCTCTTCAGCTTCTTTTTGTCGTCCCTCGAAGAGCAATCGTCTGATTTCTGGCAAGTATAAAACGGCCCCATCGCGGGCATAAATATGGGGCTGACCATTCCAGAGGGTGTCTTCATTGAATTGAAACCTCGCTTCGGAAATGCCGCCGAAGACCATGCAGCCAAGTCGTCCATTGCCGACCGGTAGTGCTGCAGTCCACTCTTCGGCAGGTGAATCGTAGTAGAGTAGGTGCGTGGATGAAGAATCTGTCCCCCAGCAGGGATTGCTCCAAGCGGTTAACATCAACAGTGTGATTAGCCGGTTACAATCGTGAATTCGGTTTCTTAACGACATATTACCCTCCCTGGCTTCTATGATTGTAGACTATCAACATTGTGGGCCTGGTGTGGTGGCTTAAATTGAGAGTTTTGAAAACTCATTCTCTCAGTATCTTTCGGAGTTGTCCAATGCTGAACGGTTCGTGTTAGAAATACTTAACCAGGATACGTCCGATGCTCAAGCTTGGTCGTACACAGTATGATTCAAAATGTTCCTGTCTGCTTGATTATTGATCTTCTCTAGAATTCTCCAATCGTGACATTTAAGATAAGAAGGTTGGATGCTTGGTCATCCATTGTCCCGAAGTAAGTTGATTTCTCAGGAACCCTTTCGATGGTTCTGATAGTTGAGCATATTGAACATGCTTCCGAGTCGTTTCGATTGCTCGCTTGGTCCAGTTCTATTTCAAATGTAGAAGTCGTCGGACCACAAAACAAGCGTCGACAAGTTCTTGGCCATGGTGAGAATTGGCATGTACATGCAGAAGTCGAGTTGACCCTATTTGAGAGTGGTCAAGGCACTCGTTTTGTAGGAGACAGCATCTTACCCGTTGCTGCACCTGAGTTGGTACTATTCGGACCCTATGTTCCACACTGCTGGAATTGCGCCGACGAATCGCGAGGCGTGGCGTTACAATTCTCGATTGACAAGTCTCAGCCTCTGCGAGCAACACCGGAATGGGAGAAGTTATCAAAACTTTGGCGGAGTTGTAATCGGGGACTTTTGTTCTCCGCTGAGGTAGCTGATAGAGCACGCAGTTTAATTGAAACGATGATCGAACAAGATCGCCTGGCAAGGCTCGGTACTTTTATTCAGTTGCTTGAAGTGTTAAGTCGTGAGCAAGGCAAGCCGATCTCCAGCAAGTCGTATAGCGCAGCTGATACAACGAGGCATTTTCCCGCAATACAAAAAGTGATTCTGGAAATTCTCAACCGTTTTCATGAAACATTGGAATTGGAGGAAATAGTGAACCTGTCGGGGATGTCCCGAGCTACCTTTTCTCGAGAATTCAAGAACTACACAGGCAGATCGTTTGTCGAATTCCTGAACGAAGTCCGGATCGATGCGATTTGCCAAAAGCTGCTCATGAGTAATCAGGCTGTGAGTGACATCGCTTTCAAGTCGGGCTTTGCCAATCTGTCTCACTTCAATCGGATTTTCCGCCGGTTGAAAGGACAATGCCCACGAGAGTTTCGGTGCCGAGAAGCCAACGGCAAGTAAACTCCATAGGTGAGTGCATTTCGTGGGAATCGCTGAAATGCTATGTTTCGGTGCGATTGTGAGGTATCTTGGCTTTAGTATCAGTGAAAAATGATACAATAGTATCAGAAGCGAGACGCGAAGCGTAGAGCTTTTCCGTCTTTCTAACTACGATGGCAATCAAACAAGACGTCATGAGCTGGCTCAAAAGATACATGGCAAGAAAGGTTCGTGCGTCGTCGATTTGCTCGTCACTCCACTCTCGCTCTTCTCATAGAATCAGCTGCTGGCATGGCCTCCTCGACTAAAGTGAATACAACCGTTTCTACCCAGGAGTTCGCTGGAATGAATGAACCATATCGATTTTCTTTTGGTCCTTGGAACATACATGGCGGCGCTGATCCATTTGGCCCTGCAACGCGTAATGAAATCGAGTTCGCCGACAAACTTCAAACTTATCGTGAGCTTGGGTTCGAAGGAGTGCAGCTCCATGACGATGATGCCGTCCCGAACCTGTCTCATAAATCGGCCGCCGAAATATCTTCTGAGACTAAACGACTCAAGAATTTGCTTTCTGACAACGGCCTAATACCTGAATTCGTTGCGCCACGATTATGGGAAGATCCTCAGGGAATCGACGGCGGGTATACTGCGAATGATCTAAAATGCCGCGAGTGGGCGTTGGATCGTAGTAAACGCGCCATTGATATAGCAAACGAACTGGGAGTCAATCTTCTAGTGCTCTGGTGTGCCCGGGAGGGAACCTACATTCGTGAAGCAAAATGCGCCCGTACGGCCTATGCAAGACTGTTGGAGTCTGTGAATACGTTGCTCGAGTACGACTCCAAGATACGGATAGCGATCGAGCCCAAACCGAATGAGCCAGCCGACCAGGCATATTTGCCGACCATTGGTCACGCACTGGCTTTGGCAGGTCAAACTATTGATCCATCGCGAGTGGGGGGACTTATCGAAACTGCTCACGCTCAACTTGCGGGACTCGACCCTTCGGATGAAATGGCATTTGCTTTGCAGATGGACAAGTTGTGGAGCGTCCACTTGAACGATCAAAATGGACTCAAGTTCGACCAAGACAAGACATTTGGCAGTGTGAATCTACGAGCAGCCTTCAATCAGGTCCGTGTCCTGGAGGAAGCCGGTTATGCCCGCACGGGACGTTTCGTGGGCCTGGATGTCAAAGCCATGCGAACTCAACCTCAAGAGACGGCCTATTTGCATTTGTCCAATAGCAAGCAGATGTTTCTGAAACTAGTTGAGAAGGCACGTAGCCTGCCTGAAAACGTCGTTGAAGACTGCAAAAAAAGACGCGATTACGAATCTCTTGAGATGGTAGTGCTCAACCATCTAATGAGCGCTTGAAAATGACGTGAGCGGTTAGAAATGAGCCCCGGGCGGAAGATGTGCTGTGGCCGAAGTAAGCTGGCCATCACAACAAATTATCGCACGAAATGTATAAGTTTTATAAACTTCTAGTATAGAAAAATAAAGCGTGACGGATTCTTTTTTGTTCAAAAGATTGGGAGATTGAAAATGGCGGGTATCGACAGGCGATTATTCCTTGGTAGTTCATTGGGCGCTGCCCTTGCTTCAACTTCCCCTCTGGTTAAGGCGAAGACTCGCTCTGACAACCCCAGCGAACAAATTCATTTTGCACTGATTGGTGCTGGTGGACAGGGGCGACACGATAGCGGCAAACTCTTGCAGCAGCCAAACGTGCGCTTGACGGCGGTCTGTGAGATCAACCCGATCAACGTGGAGCATACAAAACAGATTGCACCAAATGCTAACTTCTATACCGACTGGAAGGAAATGCTAGCAAAGGAGTCCGACTTGCAGGCGGTGCTCGTTGCTTTGCCAGAGCATACTCACGCTGAAGCGACTATCGACTCATTGAATGCGGGGAAGCACGTCTTCTGTGAAAAGCCGATGGCATATTCACTTGAGCAATCCCGCGCGATGCTTGAAGCACGCGATCGCAACCAGTGTGTTCTGCAGATAGGTCAACAACGCCGCAGCAATCCTCTTTACTATTTGGCAGAGCGACTCGTTCGGCAAGAAGGATTGATTGGAGATATCATCCGCATAGATGCTTTTTGGGATCGCAGTGCTGACTGGAAGGTCGGCGTGCCGGACATCGACCAAGATTTTAGCAAGTGGGGCTTCCCTACGGTCAATCATTTAATCAATTGGCGGCTCTTCCGAGAATATGGGCATGGGCTGATGACTGAAAATGGCACACACCAGATGGATGCCGCGAGCTGGCTGCTGGGCGATCGGCGCCCGCAAAGAGTATGTGGCCTTGGAGTCAGTCAATATCGCGACGAACGCGAAACCTACGACATTTGCACTGCAGAGTACTTATTCGACGGCGATGTCATCGTACGCTTCAGCCAGGACTTCCACCAAGGCTTTAACTATCAATGGAGCTACGGGGAACTTCTGCTCGGGAGTGAAGGCGCCATACGAATCACGGCGGAGCAGGAATTGGTTCACTATGATCCATCGAGGCGGGCTCGCAAGATTCCCATTGAGGAAATCGGTGATGAATTCCAAATCGCGGGTGTTACCTGTTATAAAGACGAAATGACCAAGGCAGAGGAAGATCGTCAAGGCGGAGGACTGCGCACTTTCAGTTACTTTAACGAGATGCGAATCTTCGTCGATTGTATCCGAAACAATCGTCAACCGGCTTGTACTGGTGAAATCGGCCATAATTCGATCGCATATACAATTTTGGGAGCGGAAGCTCAGTATGCCAATGAATATCGCGAATTTGATGAGATGACATTTGTCTAAATGGTTTGTTGTCGTGGTTTTCGGTATCATAGTAGTGAGCAAACAGTATGAATGTTTGCTGACAACTACTTGCTGGCACGTGCGATGGGAACACTTAATAGACGCACTTTTATGACCTCGAGTCTTATGGGTGTTTCGCTTGGATTGCTTTCGGGCTTCAAGCGAATGACTCGAGCTGCCGTTGAATTTGCTCGTCCCAAAACGGTTCTCAAAGGGGCGGATTTCTCTTTCATACATTTCTCAGATACGCATATCGATCCGAGACCACGGGATCAACTTTTCAATGCCGACGGTCGCAGCCTAAAAACTTTGGAGTGGCTTGCGCGTTGCAGCAGGGAGCCAGTTGTCCAAACACCCTACGGGCTTGAAGGCCATTTGCCATCGTTTGCTATCCATACTGGTGATGTGATGGAATACGGGCCAGTAGGATATGCCTGGCAAGATTTCGAGAATGCCATTGCCAGTATTTCTTGCCCAGTCAGTCTTGTGCCAGGAAATCACGATAACACCTGGGGTGAAATTAACCATCGCTTGAGAAAAACCTATGGTGATGACTCGTATTCGTTTGACTTTGGTGGATATCACTTTCTATGTATTAATTCATCGGGGCTACTTGATCCCTTACCTTGTTTTGATCGCCGCACTCTTGATTGGTTGGCTGCTGACTTGGCGGTGGTCCCACCTGAAACCCCTTTGTTTCTCGCAATGCATCATCCGCTCTCAGGAAACGCGGGTTATGCAAGCGACTTCGACAAACTTCGCCTGTGGAAACTGCTCGTCGGACGTCGGGTGGCCTTCATCATGGATGGTCACTGGCACACCGTTCATTGTGAGTCATGGCAAGGAATTGAACGAGTCAACGGAGGCGCAACTTTTGGAGAGCATACGGGTTACAATACGGTCACTCTGAAAGAAGGGACGCTCCGAGTGATGTTCCGCTATGAGCAAGAGTCTGTCGAAAGACCCCAACTAGTTCCACTCCTAGAGAAAGACCTTAAGGATGTTGCCCCTCTAACGGACTATCCGCTGGAAGTGCCGAAAGAATCCATTGCTGGTAGCCGATTGCCTGTTCGTATTTCTAAATTGCCTCCTGGTTCCCGAGTACGTTGCTGGATTGATAGTGACACAAGACATCGATACCAACTTCCCAAGGTCTGGTCCGGCAACAAGCTCTTAATAGATACCGACAGTTATTGCCCGGGCTGGCATTTCGTTTCGGCTCGCGTCCGGCTCGGAAAGAAGCAAGTAATCAAGACTGCAGAGCAATTCAAGCTGCTTCCCCACAGTGATGTTCCCTATCGAGTTTGCGACACCAATCTGGGGGCAGGAATCAAGACGTTGCCCCTGGTGAAGTGTGGACAAATAATCGTTGCCAACACCTCAGGACAAGTGTTCGGATTATCAAGGTGCCTTGAGAAAAATTGGATTTTTGATACGCAAAGCCAAGTCGTGCATAGTCTTGCGGCGGGGAAACGCTCTATTTTAGTGGGCGATATCGAAGGCAATTTCTATTGCTTAGATATGATCGATGGTGGATGCATCTGGAGAATCTCACTTCCGAATGCTCTCTACTCAGCTGCAGCAGTGCAGGGGGGGCATGCGTACATTGGCGACAGTGCGGGATGGATTCATGCCATAAGGATCGAATGCGGACAAATTCAGTGGTCACAAGAGGTGACCAGCTACGGATTTGAGACACAGCCATTGGTCGTAGAGAGGCAACTGATTGCCGGTTGTTGGGACGGGTATATTTATTCCCTTGATTGCGAGACGGGCGACGTGCTATGGAAATCGTGGTCTCCCAAAGGACAACATGATGTTAAATCCAGGTATTATGGCGCAGCAGATAATCCCCTTGTCTATTGTGGAGAATCTCTTTTCGTCAGCGACCGCGGGTGGATGTTAGGACGGTACAATCTCAGTGGCGATTTCTTAGAGGTCCTAGAAGAAAATGTGGCGTCACTTTCAGCAAGCCCATCAAGGCAATCCATCTATGCAAAACGCCTCGATAACTATTTAGTGAAAATGGATACTACGGGCAGACATAATTGGAAGGCGGAAGTGCCGACGGGGCGTGTCCCCAATCAGCCAGTGGAAGTTGCCGGGAGAGTGGCAGTGCTTTCTGATACTGGGATTCTAACACTTCTAGATTCCGACTCTGGTCAGCAGGTGTTCCAGTATTCGATTAGCCCAAGACTGTACTGTCTCTCAGGAATTGGTACTGATGGCGTAGGAACTTTCGTCGCGGCTGATATGGACGGCACAGTGACTTCTTTGGTGTTATTGGATGTTTAGCTGACAAAAACCCAAAGTTGGCTTTCATTGAAAACGGATAATAGAGCGGCAAGCTCCGATAACAAGGCCACCCAATAGTATGGAACCAAAAGTATTCGGTTCTGGTATATGTGCCAGATCAATTGCGCTGGAGGTCGCCACAGCGTATTGATCCACCACCTAGTTTAGCAGACAAGTAATAGTGACACCCACAATCCATAGTTGCTAAGGGCGGTTAGTAGGCTTGTCGGGTAGAAAGTGTGCGGAATCGCACGCCCTGGACAAAATCTAACAGTAACGAGCCAGGCTTGGCTCCATGAATTGTGTCGAGTAATTGTGGCAAGGTTAGTTATTTGCGCAACGGCACGAAATCTGCAACTGAATAGTCTAGAACTGGAGTTCTGAAAACAATCTCTTTAGCGTGCTTTACTGCGTCATTCATCATGGAGACGTAAAATGAGCGACCAACAAGAATTGGTGAACGTTACATTTGATGAACTTAAGATTGGGCAGACAGCAAGTTTGACTCGCACGCTCTCTCAACAGGACATCCAGCTTTTCGCTGTACTGTCGGGCGATGTAAATCCTGCCCATTTAGATGACTCATTTGCTGAGGATAGCATGTTTCGCGGTGTAGTCGGGCATGGCATGTGGACAGGCGCCCTAATTTCCGCTTTGCTTGGCACGGCGCTGCCTGGACCAGGGACGATTTATCTCAATCAAGATTTGGCTTTCAAGAAGCCTGTGCGTCCAGGTGAAACGATTCACGTGTATGTCTCTGTGAAGGAGAAAAAGCATGAGAAACATATCGTCGTGTTTGACTGTCAGTGTACGGATTTGCTGGGAGAAACGATAGCGGTCGGCACTTCAACGGTAATTGCCCCGGTTAAGAAGATTCGTCGCACCAGACCGGTGCTGCCCGACGTGCAATTTCACTTTCACGACCACTTTCGCGCCCTGATTGACAGTTGTGAAAACCTACCACCTGTAAGAACAGCTGTCGTTCACCCAGTAACAGCAAGTGCAATCAAAGGGGTAGTAGAAGCGGTTGAGGAGAAACTAATAGATCCTGTTCTAGTGGGGCCCGAAAGACGTATTCGAAACGCCGCTGAGGAGGCTGGGATTGATATTGGTTTCTATGATGTTGTTCCTACTGAACACAGTCATGGTGCTGCCATGAGGGCAGTGGAAATGGCCGTCGCTGGCGATGTTGCAGCACTAATGAAGGGAAGCTTGTCGACTGATGAACTTATGTCCGCCGTCGTGCCGTCGGCTGCTGGCCTAAGATCTGAACGGCGGATTAGTCATGCTTATGTGGTCGACGTCGCCAGTTACCACAAAATGCTGATGATCACTGACGCTGCGATAAATGTTGCACCAACGTTGGCTGATAAGGCGGACATCTGTCGCAACGCGATTGAACTGTGGCGCGTGATGATGCATGGAGTAACCGAGCCTAAGGTAGCGATTCTAGCCGCCACGGAAAAAGTGAACTCAAAGATGCAAGCCACTGTGGATGCGGCCTGTCTCTGCAAAATGGCGGATCGCCGTCAGATTGAACATGCCCTGTTGGACGGCCCCTTGGCACTTGATCTGGCAATCAGTCAACAAGCTGTTCAAGACAAAGGTATAACTTCGAGCGTAGCAGGTGATTCTGATATCTTGGTAGCACCTGATATACATTCAGGTAATATGGTTGCGAAGCAACTGACCTTCCTGGGGAACGCTGCTGCCGCGGGAATTGTTTTGGGCGCTCGTGTGCCCGTTATGCTGACAAGCAGGGCAGATACTCAACGCACCCGCTTCATGTCGTGTGCGCTAGCTGTGCTGATGGCGGAGGCACGACAACGAGGGGACATCAAGTGACTGTGAACGTGATCCTCATAGTAAACTCAGGATCCTCAAGTCTGAAGGTAAGCGTCTTCGAAGCAGCAGCCGACTTGCCGTTATTAGCCTCCGGGCGAATTACGGGCATTGGTGCCAGGTCGGAGTTTTCATGGAACGGCAATTCCATCCAAGAAATTCCCGGCATGCTTGATCATGCAGGTGCGTTACGGGAGTTCCTATCCTGGATGGAGCGATGCTCCGAAAGCTGGAGGCTGCAAGCTGTCGGACATCGCATAGTCCATGGAGGTGAAAAGTATTCAGCTCCAGCTATTTTGACGTCTCAGGTATTGAAGGAATTAGAGGCGTTGATTCCGCTGGCACCGCTGCACCAACCAAATTGTCTCGCCGCAGTTTATGCGATTGCTGAATCGCACCCAGATCTATTACAAATTGGCTGTTTTGACACTGCTTTTCACAAATATCACGCTCCCATATTTCAACATTATGCGATTCCCAAGTTTTTACGTGACCAGGGAATCCGCAGATATGGATTCCACGGGCTTTCCTACGAATGGGTAGCTCACGAACTTGTGAAGCAGCATCCACATGTTGCAGAAGGACGTGTTGTAGCTGCGCATCTAGGTAGCGGTGCTAGCCTGTGCGCTATGCTTGCTTGCAAAAGTATCGATACAACGATGGGAATGACGACTCTGGACGGACTGCCCATGGGCACCCGGTGTGGAAGCATCGACCCGGGGGCCGTCTTGTATATGATGCGCGAACTTAATCTAGAAATCGATCGTGTTGAGCAGATTCTTTCATCTGATTCAGGACTTGTTGGTCTGTCTGGCATAAGTCACGACGTACAAGAGTTGTTGGCGAGCAAAAGTGAAGAAGCCAGGTTTGCAATTCACTATTTTTGCACAATGACAGCTCAACACATTGCACGTATGGCAGTCTCAATAGGTGGCCTCGATGCTTTGGTGTTCACGGGTGGTATTGGCGAAAACGTGGAACCTGTACGCACACAAATCAAGGAGAGGTTGAGTTTTTTGATGCCATTTGAAGAGCTGGTAATTCCTGCAAACGAAGAGCGGATCATTGCCGAACACAGTTGGTCCTTATACCAAGAACGGCTAAAGTCACAACGCCAAAGATGAATAGCGATCCTTAGCTATTCATCACACACTCGAGAGTACTTCCAAACTCATTTCTCCGAAGCAGAAGTTTTTCCTATCAGTCGTGTTAAGACCAACATGCGAAAATCCATAACAGAGGTGCCAGGAATATCCAATGCCCGAAGAGTGAGTTCGCCTGTTTCCTTTGAAAGAAGCATGATTCCCATGTCCAGCTTTGCAAAATCTTTTACAGGCGACTCACCAGTTTGAAATCGATTGTACTTCTCGGATTTCAGGGGAGGATCAAACGCGTCCGCAACTCGGACTTGCGTGAAGGTTTCTCCCAGCCGGAGCTCTATTAAAGATCCCTTATCCTGTTCGCTGCAAGTGTAATATACTTCCGCACGATACTCTCCAGGAGTTGCGACCTCGACGTGCCAGGTGATAACGTCTGATCGTGATTTCCAATTGGTAAAGTATGAGCAATTGGGATGCTTACTGGAGCGTCTAATTGTGCCATGGCCATTGGCATCCCGAGCGGGAAGTAATGTAATACGTGAATCTGGATGGCCTATGACAAACGGTCTTGGGGGACGAGGAACACCGAACTGTACATCTTGCAACCATTCCGATACTGCAGTTTCGAGCTCAGCAACGATATCGGGATTCTGTGATGAGATGTCTGTTGACTGAAAAGGGTCTTTTGTTAAGTCGTAAAGTCGATGTTTACTGTCCAATAGGAAAGAATCCCGACGGGCAGTTGTTTGGCCATTCCAATGAGAAAAAATTGTTCGCGTTGGCCAGGCTGCGCTCGCACCAAGCAATAAGGGATGCAGACTAATTCCGTCAATCGGATTGTTCTTTTCCCATCGAATGCCTGTCAAGTCAACAAGCGTTGGAGCAAGGTCAATCGCCGTTGCATTCTTGAGGATTCGCGTTTGAGGCTTTATTTGAGCTGGCCAGCTTACCAGCAGTGGTACACGGACTCCACCTTCGTCAGTCGAGCCTTTAATTCCTTTCATGCCTCCGTTCCAGCGATGTCCATTGGGGCCATTGTCGCTAAAGAAGACGATAACGGTATCGTCTAAAAGGCAGAATTCAGCCAGCGTCGAACGCAGCCGCCCTACATTCCAGTCCAAGTTCTCACACATGGCTAAAGCTGCCCGGGTGTGAAGAATGTGTTCTTGATCAGGTAAGCTTCCTTTAAGAAGTAGTTCTTTGCCTTGTATTCGGTTCCACCAGAGGTCGGGGACCTGCATGGGTGAGTGTGGCGTATTGAAAGCCACAAAAAGAAAAAAAGGTTGTGAATGATTGCGTTTAATGAACTCTATCGCGCGATTGGTGATCTCATCAGGTAAATAATCCTCTCCAGGTACAAGTTGGTTGTTCTGTTCAAGCACTGGGCTAAAGTAGAGTCCCCAATGGCCCGAGGTGAAACCATAAAACTCATTAAACCCCCGACTGTTTGGATGGTAAGGAGCTTGAGTGCCATTGTGCCATTTTCCAAAGATAGCTGTTTTGTAACCTGCTGACTGGAAAGCCTCTGCAAGGGTGGCGATCGAGGGATCGAGCCGTTCCGCACCTTCAGTCACACCAGTGACTCCATCGCGGAGGGCGTACCTTCCGGTCAGGAATTCGGCACGTGTTGGAGAACAAACTGGTTCGACATAGAAGCGCTCGAAGGAAGCACCACTCAACTGAAGTTCATCAAGATGGGGCGTGTTAAGATTCGAATTACCGTGGCAACTCAGGTCACCCCATCCAAGATCGTCTGCAAGGATCACGACCACATTGGGGTGTTCGAGCTGTGTGCCCCCTTCTGTTCGGTCTTTTGGGAGTAGTAGCAGCAGGCAACTAACAGCAAAAAGAAAACGATATCTAAGGCAAGCATGAATCATTGGTCTAGAATGCAATGCTCTCAAACTCAGGGCGATTGTCCAGGTAGTCGTGGCTGGGCGTACCATTTTCGCAGCACATTTTCAGCTTGTTTCCCGTGAACACAAAAGTCTCGATTGGTAGCCGCGTCAGACAATGGATATAACCTCACCGGCCAATCCCACCAGGCAAATCCTGCAAACCAAGGTTCATTCCAGAAGACTTCAAGCATCGCTACATAATAGTTTGCTTGTTCCACTTGACTCACTGGATTTTCAGGATGACTCTCCGGATAAGACCATGGATAGCGGGAAGCGCCGCGTACACTCGTTACACCACTTTCGATGAACAGGATGGGCTTTTTAAATTTATGGTGTAACGTTGTTAGCTCTTTGTTAACCTTTCGGAGTGTTTCCACGATTTCTGTTTTTTTCGTGTCTTGCTGTGTGGCATCTTCGATTGTTTGGCCGGATGGTGCTGGTACTGGATAGTAAGCGCTAATCCCAACCAGGTCGACGGCGTCCCACCACCCAATCACAGCCTCACGTCCGTGATTGGCATTATAGATGAGAGGGCCTTGATAGATGCTCTCTACTTCTTGGACAATCTCCCTCCATTGTTGCTCTTGATCTTCAGTGGAACTCATTTCACAGCCTATGCAGAACAGTTCCACCTGTTCGTCCTCTGCAATTTTTGCATAATGCGATAAAAAGCTACTATAGTTATCCCACCATTGGCTCCATTTGTTTTCATCTCGAACGAATCCTTTCCGCATCCCTGGAGATTCTCCCCAAGGATCATATTCTCCCTCGATTCCTTTAAGTTTCTCTGCATGTGTGAGAGGGCGAAAGAATCGAATCCAGGCCCTCCAGACGCCGTCCCTACAATTCACTACAGGTTTGAGAATGACTTTCAAATCCTGTGCCCTCGCCAGTTTAATTGCAGCAAGGATGTCTTGATCCGATACCATCCGAGGATTCCTCTCAGACCAGTAAAACTGCGGATTATCAAATGAACGCATAGAGGTGGCGAAAGAAATGCATACCCAATCACATCCCAATTCAGCAAGTGTTGTCATCGAATCCCTGGCCGCTTGAGAGCAGTAGTCTCCCCTTCTTCCATCCCAGCCCCAGGTGAAGCCTTTCACGAAACCGAGTTGTTCCGACGAATTCTTTTCCGCAGCTGTGACACTGCTCGTGGGACAAAGGGTGAAAGACGTCAGAATTGCTCCGACTAAGAGATAAAAGATTTGCATGGACGAATCCCTCTACTTATCTCATTCTTTGGAAAGCAGTTCGTGCTGGTCGTAGGCGATTTCCACTCGAGATATTTGAAAGCGGCTATCAGAAGTATTTGAAGGGTCTGAATCAAATGCAGAATTCAAGATTCTCACAAATTGAGCGTTCTTGCCTCTCAGTTCAGACTCAATGAGTATTGGCTGCAGGTAGTCATACATCCCTTGGTCAGACCGACCTGCTACGCGCTCCACGGCGATTGGTTCAAAAGATTCACCCGTTTGTGAGATTGCAATCTCACAGGGAATGTCAGCGGACTCCGAGAAAGTGTAAACGCAGATACTTTTGATATGGCCAGGGAGTTGATAAACCACATTTGCTTGAGGCCCCAATTCCACTCGATGAATGTCTTCCTGAACTTTCCGTGATTTGTCTGACGAGTGTTTCACCTCGCCGTTGGTCGCGTGAAAGAGAGGTGCGGTTTCTTGCATCTCATCCACGAGGAGCAGATGCGAAGATTTGACGGGACCTACCACGTTGGAGGGTTCCGATCGGCCGTCAGAATTGAGGGCTATTACCCTATAATAATACTGCTGCCCCTGACGGATCGTTGTGTCAGAGAACAGGGGGCGATATTGTACGGCGGCGTCACTTATATCCCGCCCCACGAGTTTCCAAGGGCCGGATTTATTTTCAGCGCTCTCGATTTCATAACTACTTGCACCTGCGGATCCCTGCCAGGATATTCGGCCAGGATGCTCGATGGGCAAGAGATATGGCTTTGCTGGGGGGGCGATTGGGGGTGGCGTGAGGCCACGTATTCGATAGGCACTCTGCCGAACCAGATCAAGCACAACAGTTTCTTCATATCCGTCGCCGGAAGGAAAACCAGGCCAATGGTATGCTTTGAAGTGGTTTCCTCCCGCGGGTTCATCATGCCAATAGAATCCCCCATCCCGATTGTGAAACCGCAAGCTCCACAGCAAGGCTCCTGAAATACCGCTATCAATTACCGTTTCTAAGACTTGTTCGATCTCCTTGGCAGGTACAAATCCGAATTCACCGACAAAATAAGGTTTCTTGCCCTTGGTCAAAGCGCGGGCCTCGAGGATTGATTTGACAAAACTACCGTTCTTTTTCGGATAGTGGTGTGTGGTGATGACGTCTATATTGGGGTCGTCAACCGATTCCGGACGCACTCCATGAAGTGAAAAGCCATCGATTACCAGATGGTTGGGATCGAGTTGCTTAATAAGAGAGGCGATCCGACGAGTCCATTCTGGGGTGCTATTCAACTCGTTACCCGTCTCCCATCCAAAAATGACAGGGTCATCTTTGTAGGTAATTCCAGTGTTAGTGTTGACCCTCGAAAGAGTGAAACGAACAGTTTCCTCAAAGTCACGGATCACCTGTTCGTCGGTCCAAAACGCGTCAAGAGATTTGTTTCGAAATTGGGCATATTCAGCGGCACCACCCCACCATCTCCAGTTATCGACCAAAGGAATAATGACACGGATGCCCTTTTCGCCAGCTATTTGGAGCACCTTGTCAAGCACGCGAAAGGCAGTTTCATTGAAATCGCCGGGTGCTCGGACATGGACGCAGTCTCCCATGTCGGATCCTTCTCGATGCACACTCAATACATAAGTGCGTACGACCGTGCCCCCCATCTGACGGACAGATTCGAGAGCGTCCGCGATTTCGAATTCATTCGGCCAGCGCCATGGATTTGAATCCAAGAACGAGAAATTATCTTCTATCAGATGCAGGTTGGGAATATTGAACGATATGAAACGAAACGGCTTCGTGCCATCGAGAATTTGGTCCCCTGCGGAGGAGAGTATATTTCGCACGGCAGGCGTTTCTTCTCCACATAAGATCGGTGTGAATATACAGAGAAAAAATAGTGCGACGAAAACCTTTAAGAACCGTTTTATCATGTGGTTGCAAACCCTAGCTGCTATGAAGAACTAAACAGTTTTCTGAGGGAGAATTTCAATAGAGTCGCCGAGAGCCAGATCGGCTGGATAATTTTCGAGCCTGTCGTACCAGTTGAACTTTAAAAAAAGTGACGTGACTATGATCACCAGAGCGGAGATCAGTACAGCAGAATAATCTTGGATAACCAAGTATACTCCTGAGGCAGCTAAAGCGGTTTGCCATGTCATGCCCACGACAATGTTTATCCAATCTCGCAGACAAGACTTATTGGGGATCGTACCCGGATACTCAGTCTCCACGAGCTCATGGATAGGTTTCCAAAAGCCCCAAGGTCGAACCTTGCGATAGAATTCCTTGAGTACTTCCAGATCATCCATAGGAGTTAGCAGGCTGCCTCCGATGCTTCCCAGAATCGACACGACAAGAATAATCGGGAAGCTGAAGAGTGGTGTGACATCTGGTAGCAAACGTGGCACTATCGCTGCGGAAATGATTCCTGCAGCCATTCCCCAAAAGTAACCATAGCTATTGAAGCGCCACCAGAACCATTTGAGTAAATTGGCTGCCGTATATCCACCATACAAAGCAGCAACAATCCATTGCACGATATCGTTAAGTGATTTGGTGAAGAAACCAAAAGCAGTGCCTATGACTACGACTGCAATCGAGGTCGCGTAGCTCATCCAGACATACGTTTTACTGCTGGCATGAGGATTAATGTAGCGCTTGTAAATGTCGTTGACAACATATGCTGGGGCCGCGTTTACCGTAGCCGCATAGGTGGACATGAAAGCCGCTAACAGAGCAGAAATTAACAGACCTAACAGTCCGACAGGGATAAACTCACGTATAGCCAAGGGCAAAATTAGTTCAAAATCGATATCGTTTCCCATCGTACTGAGTTCGTCTGAAAAATGACAGAGGGCGAGAACCGTTAGTCCAGTGATCAACATGTACCTGGGCACCAAGAGCACGAGGCTGACCAAGCCACTCATCATTGCAGCTTCTCGTGGTGTGCGGGCTGAGAGAACTCGTTGCATGTCGTAGTTCGGGGCTGGACCTGCCAAACTTTGCAAAACCCCTTTGAAAAGCATCAGCATGAAGAAGATAGAAAACAGCTCCCAACCGTCGGCTGCGATCTTTTTGTTGGCAGCATCGAGAACGCCACTCCAATCAAGATCGAGTTTCCAACCGAATAAGAGATCTCGCCATCCCGCCGGGATCATCTGATCGAGTAGTTCGGGAGAAGTGGCTTGCATCGCAATGATCCCCACCCATACACAAGCGAGAGTCATGACAAAAAACTGAAGAACTTCGGTGAAAACTACACTGAACATCCCACCCTTCACCACGTACACGGTTGTTATAGTCGTAATGATCAAAGCGTATAGATTTACGTTCGTATCGGGATCAGTGGAGAATTGCCATGGGAGAAACGAGGCGGCGAACTTGCCTATGCCGATAAAACCGTACGCCAGGAATCCTATGACATTGATCAGGGCAAAAAGCACCACGATTAAATGGGCGAGTTGGGCACCTCGGCCTTCGCCGAATCGAAAGCGAATCCATTCGGCTCCCGTCATCACTCTCGACCTCCGCAACCAGATCGAAAGAAACACCATCATGAATATTTGATTAAAGGAGGGCCACAACCAGGGAATCCAGACACTTTTTAATCCATAAACGAAGAGTAGATAGACCATCCACATGGTGCCGCTTATGTCGAACATGCCCGAGGCATTCGACAAACCCAGCGCATACCAGGGGATGGTGTTCCCCCCCAAAAAATAACTGTCAATATTCTTGGAGGCGCGCTTGGATATCCAGAAACCAATAAGAATTGTGATCGCGAGGTAACAAAAGATGATGGCGGTGTCGATTGGATGAAGAGTAAACATCGATCACCAGACTGGAGTGGATGGCACCTTGTGCACAACAGATGGAGGATGAATAGGTCTGATTTCTGTTTTGGATGGATCAGTAACCACCACTTAAAATACTGCTGAATTTGCTTTGGTGAATTCAATTAATTCACTCAGATGAGCATAGGCCAGGCAGGAAGAAGTATCCGCTGCACCATAATAGATTGCTAAACGATCTTGTTTGACATCACATAAGGCCGCACAAGGAAACACGACATTTGGCACGTGACCGGTGACTTCATAATCTGCTTCGGGGGTAAGAATGTGCTGATTGGTGCGATAGAGAACTTTCCACGGTTGGTCGAGGTCCAGCAGGGCGGCACCCATGCTATACACAAACCCGTTGCATGTATCCATCACGGCGTGATAGATCATCAGCCAGCCTTCTTGCGTCTCGATCGGAATCGGTCCTGCACCTACTTTAGTTCGCTGCCACCACTGACCGACTTCTCCCCCTCCACGACGCATAACTAGTCGATGCTTACCCCAATGAATCATGTCAGGACTTTGGCTGACGTAAATATCTCCAAAGGGCGTGTGCCCATCGTCACTAGGACGGCTGAGCATAAAAAACTTGTCATTGATTTTTCTAGGAAAAAGTACACCGTTGCGGTTGAAAGGCAAGAAAGCATTGTCCAGTTGAGTGAATTGCTGGAAATCTTTCGTTTTGGCGACGCTGATTGTCGGCCCATTCTTGCCGCCGCACCATGTGACGTAATACGTATCATCAATTTTGCATACTCGCGGGTCATAGGCGTAGTCGTCGGTTGCAACAACTTCTGGATCTCCGATGTATTGGATCGGCTTCGGCTCAATATGCCAAATCAGCCCGTCCTCACTCCAACCAGTATGCAAATGGGGATACCGGGTGCGAAGTTCGACTCGAAACACGCCGGCAAAGCCGTCACCAAAAGGGATTACTGCGCTGTTGTAAATCCCTTGAGCGCCTGGAATGTAGTGCCTGCCGATCACCGGGTTGCCTGAATGTCGCCAGACAACATCTTTGCAACCAGCGGGTCGTTGTTGCCAAGGAATAGAGGCGGCTGATCCCGCTTGGCCCTGGCCAGCATCCAAAGGTTTCTTTTGCAAGGTGCCGATGGTATCGCCATTACCTGATTCAATTTGGCCTACCTGGTTCTTCATTTAACAATTCAATCGACTAAATCAGGAGCAATTATAAGACTTGGTTAGAGACGAGACTTTGCTCGAACTTCTTATAGCTTACAGGCAAAAACCCAATGTTTCAAGTAGTTGAGCAGCTCATGTTTTCAACTTCTTTAGCTTCTGCCCTGCGGGAACGGATGACTGGGTAAGATTTAAAGTCTAGTTCAGTAAGACAGAGTTGCCAGGACAGATGATTCAGAGCATCATGATGGTGGGTCTTAAGTTTTACCCAAGAACAGCGGGTTGTTTACAGAAAGAAAAAGAAACTCTATCAGCATGGCTGGTTCCACTGCTCCACGTCTGAAGGATGTTGCACAGGCGGCTAATGTCTCGATGAGCGCCGCTTCCCGTATTTTAAGGGGGGAATGTGATCGCTTTGGGGAAGATACCTGCGAGAGAGTCTTGCAGGTGGCCCGCGAGCTCGGCTGGCGCCGAAATCTGCTGGTTAACGGGATGCAAACCGGCCGAACCAAGATGATTGGAGTCATGATCCCCCCATATGACTCGTTTTGGGTGGACGTCTTGGCCGGGATTCACATCGTATTGGCGGCTGCCGATTATCTCCCAATTACCGTCTGGGTTGGAGATTGCCAGGAAATTCCCCATTTCGAGAAGGGGGATGAGCAGGGGCTGGAGCAAATCAGTCGACTGCTTGATCGCCGGGTGGATGGCTTAATTCTTTGGCCAAGTTTCGCCGTAGCTTACTACAGTCATTTTCGCGAACTGGTCGAACAAAGAGTACCCGTCGTGGTAATCGATCACGAATTCTCCGAAGATCAAATCGCCGACTCCATTGAGACCGATGAGCAGCGTTCTACCAAAGCAGTTGCAGAGCATTTAATCTCTCTTGGACACGTTAACATCGCATGTTTTTCTTCGCGTGAAACCGCCTGGCAGGCGTGGGCCGTGCGTCGACGAGAGTCGTTTGAGCAGGTGATAAAGGAACACACAGGAGTTGAGGTCAAGAGTTGGCGACTCAATCAATGGGGCTCCAATGGCGTGGAAGTGGCTGAGGAAATACTGAACCAGAATCCCCGTCCTACGGCGGTATTTACAGTCACTGACCACGAAGCCCTTTTCATATACGAGGCTGCAGCCAGTCTTGGGCTTCGTATTCCCGAGGATTTATCCGTAGTGGGCTTTGCCGACCTCGATTTTGCAGCTGCATTACAGCCTCCTTTGACGACAATGCGTCAACGTCCTAAGGAAATCGGCCGGCGAGCTGCCCAGCTAGTCTTGGATCGGCTTGATGGCGAATACTCTGACAGTTCGCCAACGACCATTAGGGTTGGAGCAGAGCTGATTGTACGAGGTTCTACCACCCAGCGTATCTAAGGTCTAAAGGCTCGATTTGTATCAACTTTTCTAAGCAATGCCTGATTAAGAACTAGCGTTCCCCACTAAATCCATTGTTTTAGCTTGAATTCATAAGCTCAGGCATTTTTCAACAGACAGTTGCCGCCGTGATAACATTTGTTTTGTCAGAGGAAAAAAATCTCAATTTCAGATCTCAATTAGTTGACAACACCGCTTTGCAGCGGCTAGAATGGGTCTTGTTCAAGTAGTTTAACTGCCGTTGTGTTCTGCGAGCACTACTTGAATTGGTACTTTTCCGAATTGGTGTCTCAGTCAGTGTTTCAAAGTCTTTTTCTTTTTTTTGAGGGGGAGTTCTAATGAGTTGCATCAGGTTTTCAGGTCTCTTGTTGGTCGCTGTACTAGCAGCGCATTCAACCTCATGGGCTCAATCACCCGGAGTCCTCTACACGTGGGATGGGCCAGCCAGCATTGAAGATTGGAAGAAAAATTTCGGTACCAATAATGTACTTCTTGACAATAACATTGTTGGCCAATTGAGAATTATTGAAATTGGAACGCCGGGAGAAGATGTGGCCATCAGTGATGGTGCCAACCGGCGGCTGGAATCCTCGACGGCTACCGGAGGTTTAGATCTCACGGGCTTAGACTTCTTGGAGTTTGACCTAGGGCACAATGGCGTCGGAAACGTTGATGTGCAATTCTATATCCAGGGCTCACTAGGCTTTACTTATGTAGCACTTGGACCTGATGTTGCTGTGTCACCAGGTGTAAGTACTTACCAGCTGCCATTGGCAGGACTGACTTTTGAACAGCAAGTCTACATTCGCACCGTTGGATTCAATATCCGTGATCATTTCGCTGAAGGTAATCTGGTTTGGACTCTTGAAGAGGTCCGTAGTGCTGGAACACCTCTGACAGTTCGTGATTTAGCAACCCATGACGTTGGGTCCTCCGACAACGGTTTGCAAGGTGTCTTTGGCAACTTCGATCTTGGTGCGATCATTGGCAATAATGGTGGACAAAATCAGACCGGATTCTCGCATAATACGGCGGGTTCCGGCTCTCTGCAATGGACTGATCAGGGTGATCATGGAGTTGGAGATCCAAGTGGTGCGGCAATCGCTTACGGGAATGGGACGGTCTTTAACGGCAATAGTTTCAACGAGCGACTAACCGATCTTTCTAATTATGATTTCGTGACCTACCGAATATCAGCCACGGACGTTACTGGTGGGGGTGGTTCTGTTAACGTGCAAGCCTACTATCAGACGGGATCAGGTTTCTCATACCAGGCGGCTGGAGATTTATCACTTCCTATTGATGGAACTTTTCACGATTTGAAGTTTCCTTTGGCGGGAGTGTCCGATCGCAAGAACGTTCAGTTTAGTGGTCTTAATCTTGGGTCCCACACGAACGACATTCAGATAAATATTGATTTAGTGCGTTACTCAGTAATTCCAGAACCGACTGGGCTTGCTCTGCTTTGTTTGTCTACCCTTCTAGCGGGCACCTGTGTCCGGAGAAATAGATAAGAGAATCTTGCAGGAAACTGTGCACATGAGCGGCAGGATTAGCCAATCAAGAGATGAGGTTCCGGTCCGAGACAATGGAGCTTGTTTAGGACCGGAAATATTTATTTACCTGTTTGGCCTCATTTAAAATCTATGGCAACCTAAATTGATCCATTTCTCATCCATTTTCTAACGGCAGATTTCGTTAAGGAGAGGCGTACCCATGCAGAGCGTCATCAAGAAACTATGGATTAACAAGTGGTTCTGCGCAACTACTATCTCATTGCAGTGTTTGTTAGGGAGCACATGTGTGCATGCTCAGCTACTGTATTCCTTCGAGTCAGGTTTAGAGGGGTGGGAAGCAACAGGTTATTCTGGTTCTGACTTTATCAGTGTTGCCACTTCCAGCATGGGTGCCACAAATGGCTCGCAAAGTATGGCTATTGAAACGGGCCCGACTTTTGGGTGGGATGTTAGAGCAAGTGTCGGACCTGGCGATACTAACATTTACAATGCTTTCAATGCCGTTGCTGCGGATCTGCAGCAGTACACTCTTGATTTTGATGTTTCAATTACCCCCGACAGTTTTGCCAATGTAACAAGCACAGGCAATTTCTTTTTAATCAATGTGGCGGCAAACAGTGACTCTCCAAATTTTCCCCAAGTATTCAATGTGTCTCCAAACCTAAATGGACTCACCGGGACTTTTCCGATCAGTATTCCTATGACTTCGCTCCCGGTGGCACAAAACTCAAGCTTCTATCAATTGAACATTGGTTCAAATAGCGACCATGTGAATGGCCCAGGTGGACAGGGGGTTAAATACTTTGTCGACAATATTCGCTTTACTCCCTTGCCTCAGTTGGAAGAAGTGACGTTGTTTTCTTGGGAAACTCCCGACAATCCAAGTACTCCAGGGGTAAACGAGCAATTGGAGAACTGGAGAAATGGGTTCGGACAACCTGGACACATCCACTCGATTTCATCTCTAGGAGCAACCGACGGGAGTTCTTCCCTGCAGATTGACCGCCAATCTCACGCTTCTCCCAGTTTTACTTGGGGAAGTCAATTTGTGCTAAATTCGGATATTAACCCAGATCCTCAGATCGAAGAGATCGATCCTACGATACAGGGCATCATCGACGACATTGTCAATAAGGTTAACGGAGGGTTATCAGTTGCATTCGATGTAAGATTTGATGATCCTTTTCCAAACTCTCCTAGCTTTACCAAATTTGGGGTCCATTTCTCCGACGAAAACACTTTTTATGATGCCGAGGGTTCAAGTTTCAATGGGAGCCCTCCCATTGGAACGACTGGTACCGTCACTATTCCTTTCAGTTCGATGGTTGACAATACTTCTGGACTTAGCTTGGCGCAAGCAGGACTAAGTGTGGGAACCAATTTTCTGCGAATTGGTATCTCCACAAATACCGATGGTCCTGGCATTTATCAGATCGATAACTTTCGAATTATCCGAGAAGTATCGGGTGATTCCGGGGATTTTGATGGAGATGGTGACGTAGACGGAAGAGATTTCCTGATTTGGCAGCGAGGTGGATCTCCCAATGGAATCAACTCAGGAGATCTTGCGATTTGGCAGGAACAATATGGTACAGCACCTCCTTTAGCTGCAGGCATCGCCATTCCAGAACCTTCCACGATCTTGCTTACATTGATTGCTAATGTATTCATCATGGCTGGCGGTCGCCAAAGACGACTAAAATGAATGAGTCGTTTAATTTGGTGCGGGGCAGACCGCAGCTATTGCGTGGCTAGTTCATCCATGAGCTGGTGATTCATTTTTTAGGTTTTCTCCTAATAATTGGACATTGGTTTTTATTTGCTATGGAACTGGAGAACTGACAGGATGCATGATTCATGCCAACAGGGCTTCGCTCATCATAAGATAGAGACCGAGCACACTACGGTTCGAAAAGGCTTTACTTTGGTCGAACTGCTAGTGGTAATTGCAATCATCGGTGTACTGGTTGCACTTTTGCTGCCCGCGGTGCAAGCCGCTCGCGAAGCTGCACGTCGAACCAAATGTCAGAATAATCTGAAAAACATTGCGTTAGCGATGATGACCTATGAATCGGCGAAGAAAACTTTTCCCTCCCCCGCATACATGGTGCCCAATGCTTCAGCGCAGAATACGCTTTCGGACAATATCCTGTACACCAATTGGTTGATTGAATTACTTCCACAGGTTGAAATGGCCAATCTTTACGACCGCATCGACGCAGTGTGGAATGTTCCAACAGCGGCTAATTCGAGACGGATTACCGATCCAGTTACAAAGACCCCGAACGACGTAGAAGAAATAGCAACAGAGATTCCACTATTCCTTTGCCCCAGTGATAATGGCAGTGGAAATCCATTTGTAGGCGGTATTAACAACTTGCAGTGGGCTCGCGGAAACTATGGTCTGAATGGCTTTCAATATTGGGGGAACAACGAAAACAACAAAATTGCTTCAGGAGATAGTTCGGTTACTGGTAGCAAACTGGCTGACTTTCTCGACTATAATCTTGGTATTGGGCATGTAGGACCCGAAGGGTACTCCCTCGAGAGGATTTCCGATGGTCTTAGCAATACGATCATGATTGGAGAAATGAGGGTGGGACTTAGTCCACGAGATCGTCGCGGAGTATGGGCTATGGGAATGTGTGGTTCCAGCTTTCATTGTCGCCATGCGTCGGATGTGCTCGGAGCAGTGAATTCCTGCGGAGGAACGGATGACGATGTGCAAGGAGCTACCGATATTATTGATGATGTTGGCGAGCCAAGACTACGGGCTGAATGCATGATGCCCGATCGGAATGTCAACGCCAGTGGTGAGTCGGTAGTCCGAAGTGTTCATGTAGGTGGAGCCTTTGTTGCAATGGCCGACGCCAGTGTTAGATTTATCAGCGATTTCATTGATTCGGGAAATATTACGGGGGGCGCTTGCATCGGCTGTTCCAATCCGAATGACATACTTCTGCAGAACTTTGGCGTATGGCAAAGGCTAAATGTCTCTACCGATGGTCAAACAACCGGCATTATTGAATAATGGATAATGGTTTCGGGGCGTTCTTTTCGAGCTTTTTTTCTGAATTTTACTATTTCAAGAAAGAAGATGATGAGGATTCCCCATTTTAAAAAAGCAGTCATAAGTACTTCATTAATTATCTTACTTGCTGGATGTTGGAACTCAGTTTCACCGTACGATTACATTCCTGTCTCAGGTAAAGTGACTTATGAAGACGGTACACCTATCCCTTCTGGTGGATTCGCCCTTAAGTTTTACGCGCTCGATGCTCCTGAGATAGAAGGCATGAGTCCGCGACCTGCCCAGGCTGATATTGATAGCTCAGGTAACTTTGATTGTGTCACAAGTTATAAATACGGAGATGGCTTGATCCCAGGTAAGCATCGTGTTGCCATCTTTTATGCAACCGACAGCGATGGCAAATTGCTAGTTCCCAAGGAGTATATCCAAGCTGGCGATTCTCCGCTCGTCATCGATACGGCTGATGCTCCTCTTGAAATCAAAGTCCCGAAACCTAGAAGTGAATGAAGACTGGGATGCCAAATTCTTCTCAACGATGGAATATCGCAGTCATTTGCCTTGGCTTGCTATTAAGCGTTGTGCCAGCTGCATTCACTTCGGCGAATCCCACACTTTATGAGCCTGGCATTGACCCGGGGGTGGGATTCAATCTGGTCTCATGGTTCAATTTCGCAAACGGAAGCACCGTTTGGCAAAACGCTGTACAGGCAGCTTTTGATGCGGGCTTCGATGAAGTTTCCCTCAGCCCGGTGAGATTCTATACCCCGGGCTCAGGCTCCATCGCCACATCGTCGAGTAGAGGTCCGGAACTCAGTCACATCGCTGCAGGAATTGTTCGCGGCAAGCAACTCGGCATGCGGGTGACAGTAAATCCTTTCGTAGAGCCTGAGGGCTTTACCAATTGGCGTGGCTTTTATAATCCAACTCCTGGGAGTGCCGAGTCGAACACGTTTTGGAATGACTACCAGCAATACATGGTCGACGTGGCAGCAGTTGCACAGGCAAATGGTGCTGACGCGATGACAGTAGGAACTGAACTGCGCGCCTTAGAACTCAATGTTGGTAATAATGCCAAGTGGACATCCGTTATCAACGCTGTCGACGCGGTCTTCAGCGGATCGCTGGGCTACGCTTCGAATTGGGATAGCTACAATAGTGTAAATACTGCCAATACGATCTGGGATAACCCAGCCATCGATTTCATCGGCATTGATGCGTACTTTACTAACCTCCTTACCAACAGTCAGGCCGATGCTTCGGGGGGCTATCCAATGTCCACTTTTATCAGTCAGGTACACAGTGCCTGGATCCACAATCTTAACAATGAGATTCTCCCGTTCGCTGCAGCCCGTAAGGGAGGGGCAGGAATGCCAGTGGTTTTTACTGAGGTAGGTTACTTACCCCATAATCGAACCTCAGTTACTCCCCAAGGTAATTCTCAACCGCTGGATCCAGACGAGCAGATCATGGCGTTCGAGGGCTTGATGCGAGCGCTTGACAGTCGCAAGGCTGCAGGTGATTTCTTGGCAACCCATATTTGGCAATGGGATATGCAAGGTTCAGCTGGCAGCTTGTGGAACATGAATCCCAATGGCGGCAATCAACCCAACAATCAGCAGACTGCCCAGTGGCTATCCAGTTTTGTAAATGGCACGAATATGAATCCCGGGGGTGGCGATCCACCCCCTGGTGCAACGCAACTTCTGTACAGCTTTGAGACTGGCCTCGAAGGATTTGCTTTTCCAAACTTTAGCGGCAGCCTGAGCAGTCTTTCGCGTGTTACTCCTAAAGGCGCTACTGATGGGACCTACAGTCTTGCAATCACCAAGACCGATGATGATTGGACCTGGGACGCCCGTGTATTCATGAGTGGCACACAATTGCAGATCCTGAAAGACGCTTTGGCAGATAATATTGCAGATTACGTGTTAGAACTCGACGTGACATATGTCGCCGCTGACCTGCCAGCCGGTTTAACAGACATGAATATGCATGTCTCGTTTCAACCCACTGGCGGCAGTTGGACACAAGCGTTTCCGTTTGCGGATATCAATAGTCCTGTAAATCAAACTTTTCATGTCGAGATTCCCTTAAATAGTTTCTCACTTCCCAGTTCTGTCTCTGGACTTGCTTTCCATATCGGCTTCGATGGTACCTGGCCCAATGGAAACAATGCGACGGTGTACGTCGATCGAATCGCATTAACCGACACCACATATGTTCCCCCCGAAAACGCTGATTTCGATGGAGATGGGGATATTGATGGCAAAGATTTCCTCGCTTGGCAACGAGGTTTCGGCACTGGAACGACTTTGGCACAAGGAGATGCCAATGGTGATGGAATGGTTGATTCTACGGACTTGAATATTTGGCAATCCCAATATGGCACTTCTCCCGCACTGATCACGGCTGAAGCAGTACCTGAACCTGCTACGATTTGCTCGTTGCTCTTGTTCTTTGCAGGAATAAATCTCAGGTGCAATAAGGTTGTTTAATTTGAGTATAATTAAATTAAGCGACCTAGTTTCACTTTTTGAAGGAGCAACATTGAATGTCACGTGTCCTACTGCTCGCGACGTTACTATACGTATCGATGGGATCACCTGCCACTGCCCAATACCTTCGGTATGAGGCTGAAACCGGCAATTTATTCAATGTCATCACCAGTAGTTCGGTCTCTGGCTACTCGGGAACAGGTTATGTAACGGGTTTCAGTAATCAAGATGCTGTCGAAGATTATTTCGAACTCCATGTCGACGTGCCTGAGGGACTCTATGAGATGTGGGTCGGATACCGTTCCCAATTTGGACCTAAGGGCTACGAATACCAGGTAGACGGAGAGTTTGGCAGTGGGATGTTTGATCATACCTCGACTTTTTCAGAGGATCGTGCGGGGTTGTTTCACTTGAGTGCCGGAACCAACACTCTAGCCATCTATGAAGGGTGGGGCTTCTTCGACGTCGATTACCTGGAGTTTCGCCCGTTTACTCCTCCGGCTATTACTCCGATAGCACCGGTGTTGTCTGATTCCCAGGCTAGTTACTCTACTCAGGTTTTGATGAATTACCTGGCAAGCCAATATGGCAGCAAGACGCTCTCAGGTCAGCAGCATGAGTCTAGTAAAAACCTGGCATTCCCCGTCCAGAGCTATTTGAACAAGTCGGGAGGAATGATTCCTGCAATTCGCGCCTCGGATTTCATCGAATACTCACCATCACGGATACAGTTCGGCGCCAATCCGAGAAACGAAACGGAGCAGTCCATTGCATGGGCACAGCAGACAGGAGGCATTGTTACTATGTCCTGGCATTGGAATGCACCAGCCAACTTAATCAACCAACCAGGAAAGGAATGGTGGCGCGGGTTTTATACTTACGCCACGACATTTGATCTGCCCGGCGCTTTGGCCAACCCCTCAAGCAGCGATTATCAACTACTGCTCCGTGACATCGATGCCATTGCCGTCGAACTCCAAAAGTTTGAAGACGCTGATGTGCCGGTCATTTGGCGTCCACTGCATGAAGCCCAAGGGGGGTGGTTCTGGTGGGGTGACCATGGGCCTGATGCGTTTAAGCAACTTTGGAATCTAACTTACGATCGGTTGACCAACCACCATGGCTTGCACAATCTCATCTGGGAATTCACTTCCTCAGCTGCTGAAGGAAACCACTTGGACTGGTATCCGGGTGATAATGTGGTTGATATGGTGGGTCTCGACATTTATACCGATCCGAGTTCGAGTATGAGTGGGCAGTGGTATGACATCTTGGAGCACTACGATGGTCGTAAAATGATCGCCCTTTCGGAAACTGGTACGCTGCCTAACCCAGAGCTAATGGATCAATGGGGAATCGAGTGGAGTTATTTTTCACCGTGGTCTGGGAGTTTTGTGGACGCAATGTCCGCTGCGGACTTGCAAGCGACCCTAAGCCATGAAGACATTATCATACTCGATGAATTGCCAGTCTTGCCTTGGAAACAGAACGCGATATTCCTGGAGGCAGACTTCAATTTTGATGGGAAAGTAGATGCTGCCGATGTTCAGATTTGGCAGCAGGCCTATGGATCAACTCCCGCTGGGGATATAGACGGTGACGGCGACAGCGACGGCAGAGATTATCTATTGATACAACGTCAGTTCGGCAGTATCTCAACACTTACTAGCTCGTCCACTAGCGTACCTGAGCCGGACTCTCTCTGGATGGTCATTGTGTTTTTGGGAATCCTTACCGACGTTCGTGTAGTGAATCGGAAATTCGTTACGGTTTGCGAAAAGTATATACCTATCAAGATTCTTTTGTCTTGTTTGAAAAGTCGAATGGGATCCAAGGTCGGTAAGGATAGTCAAGATCGAGTTTCGGTTGTCAGTACCACTCGCTAATTGATTAGTTGGCTCTGGTATAGATCTCCGAATAACCGCTTGCAATTGTTCGCATTCGGGGTTTGTTCAGTCGTGACCTCAGACCGAAGGTTTCAAACTAGTGGGCAAATAATCTCGAGGAAGATAAACAAAACCCTAATCAGACTGACTAATGTTAATAAAAATGGACTCTTGTGTTGCTTCCTCGAAAGAGTACCCAAGATGATTTCGTGGTTGACCTTCGAGTTCATAACCACCAGTCGCAGTCAGCAGGAGTCCTTCCTCCAGCCAAGGTTGAATCTTTAGATATTTGAATGGATTGTGCTGAATCGAGATAGTCTTTTCTACAGAATCTCCTGCTTCGGAACGTTCATAGATGATGCATGGCCAACGCACTACACCATTTACTTCGACAGGGACACGAACTTCCATAGAATGCCACTCTTCAGGGAAATTCTCGCATACGACTAGTGTATCGTCTGGAACGGAGTACTGGATGCCCGCTATACCCTCCAAGATGAGTAGAATTTTCCCAGCGTTGAAATTGGAGTATTGATCGCCCCACGGAGCAGGCTCTGAACTCCACGCCTCTGGAGCGATCGGAATTCCCCAATGCATGTTGTAGCTCTCGAGGTGGGCAAGTGCACATTGGTTCGCGTAGCGACCTACGTTGCTCTTGTACATGCCAATCAGCGCGTAGTAGTTGGTATCAGGTGTGGAAGCGAACTCAGGATCATTAACAGTCTCTAAATCAGGAATCGAGCGAGACGACAGAGGTACCTTCCAAAAGAATCCTTTCCTCGAATCGACTGCCCAATGACGCGTCATCTCGTAAGCCCACTCCTCGGGGAAATAGCTATTGCGAAGATAGGCAAATCCACTCCAGTCTAGGTGTTTGCCTCCCCCTCCGAAGAAGCCTGGATGGTGACTCTCCCACATATTGTTGAGCCAATGTTCACGACCCTCAAAATTGACTAGTTCCAGCCAACGATCGGGGTTTTCTTCATCACCAGTAAGGATCGCCATCTCCCGCAAGCACTCCGCGGCGTCGTAGTGGCATCCCCAGTGACTGTGCATGCCATCTTTGAATAATACCTTAAAGTAGTTGTCGTAACAGTCGTGTAAAAACTCAAGGTCGCCGGTGTGTTGATAGATTTGCCAAGCACCGATTACGTGTTCAGTGGTTGTGCCCCATACCGGCGAGAACCACGCGATACCCTTATTGTCTGGCAGGGCGCCACCAGAGCGCGCATAGGGTAGCAGCGGTTTCCAGTGTAAAACGTTCCCATAGGCATAATACTTCTTATTGGCTGTCCAGGAGCCGACCATGATCTGAAAGTTAGCGTCATAACGATGCATTCCTAGGAAATTGTTGACCGCAGTCTGAGTGTGCGGATACATCTCCCATCCTTCCTGGACGTCGATATAGTACATCAGGTAGATCGCCCAGAGATAGTAGTAGATATCAACGATGTTCTGGTTTGAGCAGCGGAAATAGGGGATCTGATAATTCAGTAAATCATTCATCGTCTGGGACTTGGCATCCAGCGCCGCCTGCGAATCGTCCAGCACTTCTTGGACATCGGCAAGGGCCTTGGGGTAACTGTCGGCCATTGCCCAGGCAATTGCTACACCTTGGTCATCGCAATTGATTTCGAAGGAATAATGGCATTGCCCGCGATCATCGATGTTGGACGCATACCCCACGATGGGTATGGAGCAGGACAACACCGTACTCATGCCATCATAAATTAACATGCCTGGCACGGTCTCTCCTTGAACAGGATGCGTCGTGACTGTACCGTCTTCAGTGATATGCACTGAGTTGTTGGTGCGATCAAATTGCACTGTCGCTTTAGATTCGAGACTCAGGTTCGGAATGTAAAGGCTGCGGCCATCAAAGGAAATCTTAATAGGTTTGTCAGAACTTATGATCGAACAGGCCACGTCGTTGTTGGCTATGAACTTTTCCTCGTGAATTTGAACCCCGCCAACTTCGTATTCGCAAATTACTTTATCTGGTCGCCATTTCATTGAGACTGGCACGGGCGCCTCATACCGCTCGCCGTCTATCATGACGGTCCCATAGGCGACCCGAGTTTTATTGTAGAACTCCCAACCGCGGAAATCGTGCCCGTAGCCACTACTATCGTGTTTCGCTAAACCAAAGCCTCGACCGCGCAGGTCATGGAAGAACGGGTGTGTCAGGCCGATGGTCTCATGTTCGTGGAGCTTAAAGGAGTGATATATTCCTCCCACATAGTAAGTTTTATTCCCTGCGAGAAATGCGTGCTTGCGCCCTTGGATCTCTTGACTCAGCATCTCGCAGTAGTCGGTATAGGGGGGCTGTTCACTAATCTCAGGCGTTTCGCCACCGGTTACCGTCACTTGTGAGAAGTTAAAAGATGTGAAGCACAAAACCAGTACAAGCCAGTACTTGGGGCAAAGAAAATCGTACATCGATCTTACCTCCACTCCGTCGACGCACGCGCACGGTGGGTGCTTTCCAATGCAGTAGTGTGCCGTTTCAATGCGGCCTCGTCTGGAGTCGGGCGTGCCTGCTCTTTCTGAATGTAGCCTTCAAGTTCACGAATTCTAGCATCGAACATGTCATCAAGGTCTTCGGCATCGACCTCTCCAAGGTACGCGAGCAGCCGACGACGAAGCAATTCAGTCTTCTCCGGCATTTGGTTGGCCAAATCCGCAGTCTCTCCGATGTCTTGGACAAGGTCGTAAAGTTGGACTTCCTTCGTGTGAAGATTCATGACCAGCTTATAATCGCCATCACGAATGGCTGACATCGGCAGCGTCCCACCGTACCAGGGGAAATGGAAAACCAACTCTCGAGTGTTACGTTTGATTGTGCCATCGTTGCCCTTTTCAAGAATCTTGCGAAGGCTACCTCCATCGAATTCTGCCGGCAATGGTGCTCCGCCGATTAAATCGTTGATCGTTGAGTAGAAATCCCAACCCGCGATGGGGATGTCGCAGATGACCCCGCGCCGCACACCAGGACCGACTATCACCGTAGGGACACGTATGCCACCCTCCCATAGCTCACCTTTGCCTCCCCGTAGTGGGTCGTTTCCTAAAAATCCTCCCCCGTTGTCCGAGGTGAAAATGACGTAGGTGTTGTCTTTGATCCCGAGAGACTCGATCTTGTCAAGCAGTGATCCCAACCCCGAGTCCAAGTCTTCGATCATAGCAGCGAAGGTGAAGATGGATTCATTTTGCGCCAGCGAATCAGAATGCTCCGACATTAATCTCTTTCCACGAGGACTCCTATGATACTTTTCAACGGTCTCTTGAAGCGCAGAATGTCCAACGTGCACTGCATAGTGTGAGATCTGCATGAAGAAGGGACGACCAGCGGCGGCTTGCTTCTCTATGAATGCATTTGCCCGTTGTGTCACGCTGAAGATACGCTTCGGATCATCGTCAGGCAGCGGTTTTTTCTTTTGAACTTCGAGATAGTCTCCCTCACCATTGTTGGTGTTGCCATCCGATTCGTCGTAGCCAGCGTGTTGTGGTGAACGTGGATGGAATCCCCATTTGCCGAAGTGTGCGGTGATGTACTCAGGGTCGGCACGCTTTATCATCTCCGCGAGTGAAGTTTCGTTCTTGCAGTCGATGCCCCGGGTGGCCGCTAGTATGTCGTGCACTACTGTTTGCCGAAGGCGGCATGGAGTCTTCCCAAATTGGATACCCGCACGCGAAGGAGTGCATGTAGGGGCACAGGCATAGGCATTGGAAAAGACCATGCCCGCCTTTGCCATACGTTCCAGAGCAGGAGTCCGATAGAAATCGTTTCTCGTGTCTGGACGATTGGCCATCATTTGGACCGACGTGTCCGTCCAACCTTGGTCGTCCGTGAAGAACAGAATAATGTTCGGCTGGTTGCCCGCCAAGCAATTAGAACTCAGACTCATTAAGAGTAATGAGGCGGCAAAACGTCGCATCAGGTTTCTCCATAACTGCGAGATTACTGGTAAACTGTCAGTCCGCTGACATTAATTCGGGTACCTCCCGACGCAGAGTTTTTCTTCCCCGTGACCGTTATTTCAAGCTTGTGTTTACCTGGAGGAAGACCATTTAGGGACCAACGAAATGGCACTTCGCGCTGATCCATGCGGCCAACATGGACGTTGGTGTAGCCGTACTGGTCAACTTCGCCAAGGTCCTTGCCATCGATTTTCACCAAAGCGATTCCAGAATCTTCATGACGCGACCCTTCCCAGACGACGGCTGTTCCGGTGAACTCGGCTATGAAGCTATCATTGACTTCTCCGCTATATCGAGCCAGGCCGCTCGGATCCCAGGTTCCTGCGAATCGAAGTTTATCTACATCGATATGGGATTCTCCCCAGCGATTGAAGTACATCCGGTAATACTCTCCGGTCTTCATGTCGTAAAAGGGACGGAACTCCTGATTTGTGTGAAGATTGCGTGCTGGATTCACTCGGGCTTCGCTGTAAATTTCAAGGTAGTCGGCTGGGAATCGAAGCGGACCGGCGATTGGCAAAAGGTCAGTTTCTGCGCGGGCGGTTGCTTGCACCATCACCACGGGGCCGCACATCACTGCGACGGGGGAAACGTACCCGGGAAGTGGTTCCGCTCTTGGCGACATATCAAATGTAAGCGTCACAACGTCGTCCGGCGACCACGTTCTCTCGATGACAGCCCACGTTCCCGATTTGGTTTCGATAGCCAATCTTTCGCCGTTTAAAGTTACCTTTACTGCATCGTTCGCCCATCCAGGAACTCTAAACTTCAGACCAAAGTGTGATGGTTCTCTTGAGGCAATACGCAGGTTGACGTCGCCGTGCTCTGGGAAGCGAGTTTCCTGCACAACCTTCACCTTTCCACCGGGACCCTGCCAAACAACACTTGAAGGTACAAATAGATTAACGTAGATATTATCCTCGTCGTGAAAGTAAAGTAGATTGTGGTAGTCAGCGACTGTCTGTGGAAGTGAACCCTGGCAGCAGAACCAAACCGTGCTGTGTGACTTCTGTGCTCCGTAGAGATTGTAGCTCGAGCCGTACATAATCATGCCATAGTCGTTCATAGGAACAAGAGCGCCGACGCCATTATAAAACAGCCGCTCAATCCAATCGCCGTAGTGAGCCTGGCCAGTGAACTGCATTAGATAACGGCCCAGTTTAAATCCGGCCCAAGATCCGCATGATGTCTCAAAGTGGAAGCGAACGTCAACATTCGCCTCGCCGCGTCGAATCCCAAGTAAAGTTTCTGGCAATCCATTGGGGACAATCAAACTTTCTTCCGGCCCGTAACCGCCGGTGGCATAGAACTGAGTGTTCTTGAGAAACTCGTAGCCGCCCACAATCGCATCCAAGTACTTCTGCTCGGCAGTGACACTGTAAGCCATAGCTGCACTACTCAGCGAATTGACGTGGCTATATGCGTGATAGCTGGGGTGCTGCTTGGCGTTTACCAGTTGCCGAAACACATCGCTTCCCTCTCCCAAAGAGTTCCAAAAGTCGGTATACTCCCAGACTTCAGCGAACTCGCGATAACGCTCGTTCCCAGTCAGTTCGTAAGCGCGGTAGAGATTTTCTGACAGGGTATACCACTCGGTGGGCAAGGCATATTCGTTGGATCGATCGAGATTCTTTTCTGCCCACTCGGTGATTCTCTCAAGATAGGTGAGAGCGTCTTGGCTGCCAATGTATTCGTAAACGTCGATGAGGCCCCCGACCATTTTATCGTAGTCATAATGCCCCCTTTTTTGATCGCGATAACCGTAAGCTCCGTTATCGCTAATCGTCTTGCCCCACTCATTCATTAGGTAGAGTGCACGGTCACGGACGAATATATCGCCGGTGGCCCGATATATTCTTGCGAATCCGCCAAGCCATTGTCCAAACGATAGCGGACGTTCGCTATATGCACCTCCTAAGTCCTTACCCGGAGCCCAATCCTTTTCTTTTAAGCGAAATCCGCGCAGTATGTCGTTGGGACGCAACTGCATGTAGTAATCCCTTACTTCTTTGAGCTGCGCAAGGTGCATGCTCGGGAGGAGTTGCACACCGTCGTAGTTAAATGCGCGAAGGACTCGAACGCCCTCCGGGCGCGAAGGTCGAGTGGCGTCCGCCGCCTCATCACCAGAAGCGGCGTGGGTGGTGACGCCAATCGCGAGCAGGAAAGCAGCAACTAAATTCCATAGCAGAAGGAGGCGGGGGGGATGGATCATTGTTTCCCTGAATCTATGCCGCAAGCAGTTTGTCCAACTTAGTCTGCAACAGCCTCATCTCTCCGTATTTGTACATCAAATCGCCTCATAAAGGCAGAAAACAGGAGTAATCGCCAAAATTTGGATGCAAAATATACCACCTGCGGTTGTTGCACTTAAAAGGGCTGGCGACTCGGCGCGGCACAAGGCAAAGACGCTCATCTTCCAGGGAATTGACAGACATAATGTATATGGCAAGAACTCGAAAACTCGCTCTGCTGGCTATGCTGCTCGTCTGTGCCGCTTCGCTAGTTTACTATTTCAGGATTTCACTTGAAGCGGCCAACGAGTCGAACGGAATGGCTCCTCCCCGATTGGTGCTGATTGTCGGAGGGCCGGATCCTTTCTGGAAGGAAGTGATTTTGGGAGCACATGCGGCTGCAAAGGACTATGGCGTTGCCCTTGACATAATCGAGCCAGAAGGGGGTGGGAAATCCCAAAGTATGGCGTTGGTCAATATCAATGTAAAGGATTACGATGGGCTCGCTATTAGTCCGTTGGCTCCTTCGAATCAGGCGCTGACCATCAGCAAGCTGGCCACGCAAATCAAAGTTGTCACGTACGATAACGATGCGGAAAACTCGCTGCGCCATCTCTACATCGGCACGAACAACGTGACTGCAGGACAATTAGCTGCGGATTTGGTCAAACGGGCACTACCCGATGGCGGCGAAATTGCAATCTTTGTCGGAGACGACGAGCGTAGTAACGCGCGCGATCGTCGGCGATCACTGATTAATTCACTCCGCGGTCAATCCTACCGAGGCGCCTCGTTCGACGAGGATTCCGAACACCTTGGCGAGTCGCTTAAAGCAGGAAAGTTCACCATTGTTGCCACTTACTTTGATGAGAGTAATTCCGAAACAGCCCTCGCCAATGCCAAGCAGGCCTTGAACGAATACCCAGAACTTGCCGGCATGGTCGCACTATATGGTTACAACGGGCCCGCATGCCTGAAAGCGCTGCACGAGGCGAAAAAAGTTGGAACCGTGAAACTAATTGCATTTGATAATCATGAGGCGACCTTGTCGGGTGTAGCTGATGGGGCCATCGAAGGCACTGTTGTACAAGACCCTTATCTCTATGGCTACGAGTCGATCGAAGCATTGACAAAACTTTGCCAAGGAAATTCAGCGACAATTCCCGTGCCGGGGGCGGGGTCTATTAGCTTGCCATGTGCGATTGTCGATCAAGACAACCTCGGCAATTATCAAGAGAAACTACACCAAAGAAGGGGCGCTGTTGAACCAAATCAACAACATGGAAATTCTAATTAGTACAAATCTATTTCCGACTAAGAGTCGAGTCGAAAATACTGTGTTGCAACCACGACGATCTCGGGCAATGACGCTGATTGAATTGCTAGTCGTGATCGCCATTATAGGAATTCTCATTGCGTTGCTACTTCCTGCTGTGCAGTCGGCACGCGAGTCAGCTAGACGTACGCACTGCAATAACACTCTCAAACAGTTAGCCCTTGCTGCGATTCTGCATGAACAAACTAACGAAGCCTTTCCCACAGCAGGATGGGGCTGGACGTTGCCCCGTAATGTACGCACCGATTCTGCTGGAAAATACGTCTCCCCTGAGATCCTGGGCGATCAGTCATGGGGATGGCGTTATCAACTGCTTCCGTTCATCGAATATGAACAGTTGTGGGCACTCGAAAACGACTTCGAGATTCGTGCAGCCATACCACCGCTGATTAGCTGCCCCAGTCGAAGGCCGCCTACGTATTATGGCGGAGAACAAGGAGGCATCAGTTCGACTGTGTTGGGGGACTATGTGGGCAACGGTGGAGACACTGATGAAAGCGGCCTGCGGACACTCGGGTTGACCCCAGATCCTACTTGCCTCTGCCGTTTCCAAACGGGCACGATCATTTGGTACGAACCGAATCAACGGACTACGCCGTTCAATCCTTTGGAAAACCCTCTGATGCGCACCAGCCTCATCACTGATGGCACTTCGCACACAATGATGTTCGGTGAGAAATATGTTAATGGCCATTGGACCCAGGGTGGTTCCTGGGGTGACAACGCCGGGTGGTATGTTGGCCGAAGTTGGGACACGCAACGGTTTGCAGTGCGTCAGCCCCAGCATGATTCCTATTTGACGAACTTGCTACCTAGTCAAGTGATAGGAAATCGTAAATACGATTTCTTTGGTTCAGCCCACCCTATCTCCTTTAATTGCAGCTTAGCCGATGGCTCTGTGAGTTCTATCAATTACGAAATCGACCTCATTGTTCTTATGCGGATGTGTAACCGTCGGGACGGCTCATTGTGACAAATAGTACAGCGAATCAGGTAGCATTAATTCCGAGAAACTGTATTGCGTTGCTTGTAGTAGTCTTGCTCAGCGCCTCTTCATGCGGGCCCAATGAAGTGGTGACACGTATTCCTGAGGACCATGCGCGGCTGAAGGCGCTGGTGACCGTCTACGCCTACGCTTGTCGCGATCTAAAGCGTCCGCCCAAGAACGTTGAAGAATTGATGCCAACACTTGAGAAAGCAAAGGTCTACAGTCCGCGCGAGTATCTCACTTCAACCCGCGACGGCCAGCCGTACGCCATTGTCTGGGGACTCGATCTGGAAGGCCGCTATCTTGGGGCAAACTCTCCACTCGCTTACGAACGCGTTGGACAAGACGGTTTGCGCCTTCTGGTAACTTGTGATCAGGAGGTGATGGAACTCTCTGTAGACGAAATGACCCAAGTGGAGTGGCCACCGGGGCATGAGCCTTGGGCTGAACCTTAGTGCTTAGTGGAAGCACTTAATCCAAGCGAGTGACCGTAACACTATTTTCCGGTGACTCCGAGAGTGTGTAACTACATCTTTGCTTGCTTCCCTTTGTACTCGCGAATGTGTAGATTCTTTGCCCGTTTATCAGCACGGCGTATTGACCATCTGGAAGGCCACTTACCTCAAATGTTCCCAAATGATCTCGATTGGAGCGACATTCCAGGTGGAACTCGATGTGACGCAGATCGTCTTTCAGCAAGATTGGGACAGCCTTGCTAAATCCGTCAGTGTTGAGCAATAGGTGGAAACGATGTTGTCCCACCAAAAAGTGCAGACGCCGACGCGCGCCATCACGTGGAATGACTGAGTACCTGCCCGCCTCAGACTCTAATGAGCCGCCAAGAGCTAGAACGCCAAAGATAGGATCATCAATAACGATCGTCGAAGCAGCTCGGATTCCGCCTGCGAGCCCATGATCAATTTCACCATCACAAGGCCAAATGCCCCGCTGCGAGGCTCCCAGGGCCCAGGTGCGGCCAAATTTCTGCGTTTGGAAAGACCACCCCGCTGCGCCGTCATTGGCCTTTCCGGGAAACCAGTAGCCATGATCGGACTCCGGCGTTCCTGAATTTACCAGCGCCCATGAACTCAACAGAGATGCGTAGCCCAACCGAATATACTTTGCAGGTTCGTCGCTGTAGTAAAGTCCGTAATCAAGGATCGACCACCCGGCCATCTGCGACATATAGTCCAAGGTGTTTGTGCCAACTCTCGCGGACCCGAGGTAGTAATACGACGTTTCGAGCCACCCTCTCATAGCAATGTTAGCGTCAATCTGGCGTTTCATAAACTCGATTGCATCCTTGGGATGCACCTCTGGATGCGAGTACCATCGATTCAGGTTTTTGTCGAACCAAAGATGATTGTCCGGCTGAAGTGGATTTTCGACGGCATAGCCGGCAATCGACTGTGTCGATTCGAAAGCCGTTCGATCGAATACAAATTCGGAACCAAATGGGAATGGGTCGTCATATATGAAGTACTTCACCTTTTTTTCCCATTCAGCCTTCAGCCAGTCGGCTTCATCGAGTTTTCCCTCCTCCCGCAGCGCTTGGAACAGATCGATGATGTATCGCTCGTGAAAATTACCAAGCTTATAAGCCCAGTCGCAGTAACCTTTGAAAGACCACAGCGGCTTGCCGACCATATGAATCGAGTAGGGGACCTGAAAGTACGCCTGAGCAGTGCCGAACGCGCGCTCCAAGTAGGCATTTGCATCAAGATAGTGCACCAAATGCGGGTACTGCTTAGCGATGCGGTACATGTTGTAGTAAAGCATGATATGGGTCGTGTAGTCGAAGGACCGCCACAACCGTTCTGCTCCCAGACCAGTCCCTTGTGGAACGTGATACATCCTTTCGTAACTGAGAATTCGATCTGGTTGGTCGGTTCCCCATGGATTTGTTCGATTGAGAAACCAATTCTCGCTGCCATAGATTCCGTAGGCATGGGGATATTCTTCATTGGTCCGCTGAAGTCCTCCCCAAACAAAATGTTCGAGATAATACTCAAGCGCGGCGATCTCATCAGCATCGGGAAGAATCACGTTTTTCTCAGAGAGGTAGGCACCCTTCGAGTTTGACGGATCGTCGGAGCCGCCGACCATATAGTCCTGGAGTCCGCCAGTGTTTTCAGGTCCGCGCAGAACTTTTTCGCTCATATCCCAGAGGCTGAATAATCCGTTGTACCATTTGTCATTTCGATGTTGTTGCTTTAAGGCAATAAACCGCGCACGTTTTCGAAAGAGCGTTTCCAACGGTTCCGTGCTGAAGAATTCAAGTTGGAAAACTCGCCCCTCTGTATCTACTATCTTGAGTAAGTTTTCTCCCAGCCTGGAGAAAGTCACTTCATAGATATGAACATCTGGCCGATCTTCTCCCTGATAATGGACACGCGTCTCTTCAGGATACTCGGGTTGAACGGAATGGATTGTGTTGCGAGTCCGAATCGCTATTCGAGCCGACAGGTCTGCAGGCAAGGTCATTCCGGGAATCACGTGCACATCGTACCCATAGTTCTTATAAAGTGTATCGCGGACCCCGTCGTAATCATTCGCCCAAGTAAAACTAAAGGTGTAGCGAACCGAGTCATTTTTTCCACCAAGAGAACTGAGAAGAACTCCTGTATGCTGGTGCCGCCAAGTGCCTCGTTCCTCTAATGTGCCGCTCCGAGCGGAATGAATAAACGCCGTGGCATGGGAATCAAAATACTCCAGACGAGTATCTCTGCTTGGCAGCATGACAAGAAATGGCCCGACTCCGCTGGCACGCATCCAATAAACAAACGAACCATGTCCAGCAATCAGTCGATGGCGGTTCAACCTGTTCTGATAAGTACTCCTTATCGCATCCTGGTCCTGCAAGTCTCCAGCAACGAAATCGGTATTCATGCGAAGTGGCAATGCAAGATCCCCGATTTCGATAGGGTGCTTACCTTGATTCTTACACTCGATCTGCCATATAAGCCTCGACTCCTCAAATCGATAGATCTTGATCAGTTCTAAGTGCTCGGGTAGTTTGTAGCGCACCACAATCTTGTCTTCGGATACCTCCTCGACATTGAAATTGGAAGCCACATCGTGCAACTGAACCGTTATCCAGGACTTTCCAGTACGTCGGTACCTTAGCGTGACGTCCCCGAGTATGCTTCCAGGTTTGAGATAATCCGTCTTGTACCTGTCCTCACTACACTTAAGGCTTATAATCCCTCCGAGCTTTTCGTCAAACAATGTTTCGAACCCGGCCCCTCGAAAAGGTGCTCCCCAAACTAGTTTTTCTGTTACTCCGGCCGAAATCATGCACCCGTGGATCAATACAATCAGAAGAGTGCGCAGGATTTCAGTCCGCATCGGTCGAAAAAACCTTCTGAGCCAAGACTCATGATTCGTGTTGGAACCATCCCTTATCGTCCAGTCCAGAGAGTTTGTCATCAATCATGCCTTGGTACAAAGTTCAGTAGTCGACACTGTTTGCCTCCCATTTCCCGCGGTCTTCGGGAAATGGCAATACATTTGATTCTTCGGCCCAAGCCAGCCACTTTCCACGGAGTTCTCCAGCCAACTCAGGATGCTCGTCAATTACGTTGACGGTTTCGCTGCGATCCAAGGTGAGATCGTAAAGTTCCCAACTCACGGAGTTGCGGTCGTCGAGGGTGACCAATTTCCAGTCTCCCTGGCGAATTGCGGAATGGTTTAAGTGTTGCCAAAAAAAGGTGCGTTCCGGCGGATCGCTCACCTCGCCTCGCCAGTAAGGGACCATGCTGATTCCGGGTACCGGCTTGACTTGTCGACCATCGTGCTCTTCAGGATAAGTTGCGCCTGCCAGATCACAGAGTGTCGGCATGACATCAATTAGGTGAAATACTTGCTCGTCGTGAATGCGTCCTCTCTCGGCAATGCCCTCAGGCCAGTGGACAACGAGCGGCGAAGCGATTCCCCCTTCGTGGACGTATTGTTTATACTTGCGAAGTGGCGTGTTGGAGTAGTGGGCCCAACATTGTCCTTGAGAAATACTCCAACCCCCTTCCTTACGCCACTCGTGGTAGTTTTCTCGCTTATATTCAGGCCAATTCATGCCAAACAGATCCAATTCCCCAGAACAACCATTGTCGGAAAAGAACATGATGAAGGTGTTATCCAGGACGCCTCGCTCACGAAGCAGCGCTACGATCCGTCCAATCCCTTGATCCATCCGATCGACCTGGGCGGCATAAATTGCACGTCGAAAATCGAGTTCTTCCTGGTCTGCTGGACTCAGTGTGTCCCACTTGGGTAGGTAACCACGATCAACCAGGTCTTTGAAGGGAAGCCCCTCGACTGCGACTTCCTCATGTTGTGTTCCGCGAGGTAATTTTTGCCCTTTACGGAGCAAACCCAAATCTTTCATACGTTCAAATTTCTCTTGTCGCAACACATCCCAGCCCCGCAAGTAGCGACCGCGGTATTTTTCAATGAGATCATCTGGCGCCTCAAGGGGAAAGTGGGGCGTGTTATAGCAGACATGCAGCAGAAACGGATGGTCTTTGTTGCTGGTCGCCTGCTGGATATAGTCGCATGCTGCATCAGTAAAGAAATCGGTTGTATAGAATTCCTCCTCAGGCCGATACGGATTTACAGGATTCTCTTGTGCCTTGATCATCAAGTGCCCGTCGCGATAGATCTCGCAGCTATTAAGAACCTTCCAGTAACTGTCGATATGGAGGTAGATCCCTGTGAAGTGATCGAAACCGCGAACCTCGGGTCGAGATTTCGGGAGATGGCCTGCATGCCATTTGCCAACCATGTAAGTTTGGTAACCAGCCGTTTTGAGAACGTCACCAAATGTAACGCATTGGTCGTTGAGGTAGCCTAGATACCCTTCACCTGAATAGTTGCGATAGACCATTAAGCCTACGCCTGCCTGATGTGGATATAGACCAGTAAGTAGGCTAGCCCGTGACGGGCAACATCGACCGGCGTTGTAAAATTGTGTATAGCGAACACCGTTGGCGGCGAGTTGGTCCAGCGCTGGTGTTTCGACCTCTCCGCCAAAACATCCGATGTCGGAATAGCCCAAGTCATCGGCAAATAAGATCACCACATTAGGCCGATCGGCGTAGCAACATACCCAGGGGAGGAAAGCCAGCAGCATGATACTAGCTGGTTTCAAATATACTTTGAGGACTGATCGATCGAACATTGTGAGAGTACTTCTTGGGTTGAAGAGAATCAGTACACCGTAGGAAATGCACTGATGCGGAGGGTCGTGCAGCCGTACGGCACAAGTGTGATGGGTTCTGGGGTTGCCTCTGCCGGACGTTGCTGAGGACTCCAGGGAATCGGTCCGGCATCGTCTTTGTAGGTAGTCCATTCGGGCAGTCTTATGCCAGTAGTTCGAATTTGTAGTGGCGCGTTTTGCAGGTTCCAAGGATTGTCTGCGAAGGAACCCGTCTCTTCGACACGATAGTGATCTGACAACTTCTTCAGGGAATTCTCCAGCAAAGCGTAGTTCCAAGAACTCTCGGGAAAGACTTCGTAATAGTCATGTTGTTTTTGCCAACGCTCTTCGATTTTCAGCGCAAAGATGAGCGGTCCTCGCTCAAGGCCGACACTGTTTTCATACCAACGTTTCGTTGTCAACTTCATGGGAAGCCGTAGCTCTACCACATCGCCAGCCTTCCAGTCTCGATTAATTACCTGGACGTCAGTTGAATCCGACGTCACATGTGAACTACCATTGACAGTTAACTGAGGGTCTGAGCACCATTGAGGTATCCTCAAATGCAGCGGAAACCTGATGATGCCTTCAGTTTGCAGTTCGAATCGCACAGTCTCTCGAAAAGGATAATCGGTTTTCTCAGTGATAGTCACTTCATGACCAGCATTGCCGACCTGAGCAGTGACTCGACTCGGGGCGTAGACTAAGGCCGCCAAACCCTTATCGGAAGAGGCCATCCAAGTATGTTGGGCAAACTTCGGCCACGCCTGGTTAAGATTGCAAGTGCAACATGGATAGCCCGACAACAGGCCGAACACCAAACGGTCTGGCTCGTTGTTGTAGAAGTTCCGCCGCCCATGGGTCACCTTGACTTGATTGGCCAATTGGAAATATTGCCGCGAGAGGCAATCGTCGCTGATTTGCGAGGCGAGCACATTAAAAGCAATTTTCTCCAAGCGATCTGCAAATTCCATTTCACCGGTGATCTCGAGCATTTTCTCGAGCGAGAACATCATTTCGACAGCAGTACACAGTTCCGAGCCGCGAGTAGGCTCTCTACCATGCAGCGCCTCGTCGCCTCCAAACAGTCCATGCGGCTGGCCATGTAGACTTTCCAGGTCGGTACTCGCCTTGCGAACGGCTTGTAGATATTTTTGGTTGGGGTCGCGTTGTGAATAGATAATAGGGGCTTTCATGCCTTGGGCTAGATTCACGCAATGAAAAGGATAAGCGGTCGAATCTTGGGAAGTCCATTGCTTTTCATTGAACGGTCCGTGCAAGGCGATATCGCCACGTTGCAGAAAAATCTCCGTATAGGGATGCGTCTGCGCGTGAATCAACTCACCCAATTCGAGAAGAAACGGTTCGCCGGTGATGTTGTAGAGCCAGTAGACGACTAACAAATTGTCGGCACCACGGCGATTCCCCCAAAATGTCCAGTTTCCCAGAGGAGTCTTAGGTAACTCGCGCAGTTGATAGCGAAAATAACGAGTCAACGCATCGATAACACGCTGATCACCGGTTGCCAGGTAGTACTGCTGGAGCACCTTCAACATGACCATTTTCGGCCACCAGTCGCGGCGCTTGTCACGCTGTAATCCTGGTTCCGGCTTGGGGGGATTTTCAAAAGGAATTGGCCCCAGATAGCCGTCCTCCCCTTGGTTGGTGAGCGTCCACTCTACCCATCGCTGAGCCTTGGCTTGCAATTGCTCATCCTTCAGTAGATAAGCTAGTGGGAGCAGACCATCGATCCAATAGGGTCCACGTTCCCAGCCGTCACCGTCTCCGCCGAGCCACCCATTTCGAGGACCTACTACCTCTGGATAGAGCTCGTCCAGCCGCCCCGTTATGCCACGAGCCAAGCGTTCCAATTGATTCTTAAGCCAGCCTCGCGGCTCAATGGCACCGAGTGGTAATTCGGAGCAAGGTTTGTCTGCGAGTGGAGGTCGATTCCAAATGACTTCAACAGTTGACGAAGGCACGACTGTCGAAGAATTGATCACAAACGACACCGCTAACAGAGCTACTACTAGTGGCCGCACATCAATATCTCCTCATGGCACTCGAGGCATTGGCGTCACAGCTGACTGGCCACACGTTCTGATTCAAATACCACATCAATTTCAAGGACACCCACACAAGAGTCTTTTTTTGGGAGCATGAGAACGCGTATGGCATCGCACTGCAACGGTTTGGCAGGATGGACAACATTGTACTGATTGACTCGAACGCCATATTCGTCGGTAACGTAAAGTTCGAATGGTTTCCATTCACCATCTTGCTGTACCTCCAACGACCAATTGGCAGGGACGCGCACATCCTTACCATTGTCGAACCAATAGAGGCCGACGCTTCGAATGTTACGCGATTCACTAAACCGACCTTCAATCCACTGGGCTTGATCCTTGCGTGGTCGACTCGACCAGCGAGAGACGTTGTTCCCATTCGACCAGCGCGGCTCATTATTGTCGGCCACCGCAGAGATTGTATCTTGTTCGTAAGTGTGAGATGCAGCAACCTCTACAAACGGGCTCTCCTCGGGTAAGGCATTGGGATCATACTGAGCCAATGAGCGGTCTGTGGGAAACCAGACGGTCATTGTCCCGACTCCTCGGTTGTTCCAAGCATAGTAAGGTATGAGCACCATTTGCGTGACTTCGACGCCGCCATCGGCCGTAACTGCTTCCGCAGGAATGGTTGCCTTTAGGAAGGGGGTCTTACTAAAAGTCGTCTCGGATATATCGACCATCGAATTGGCCGGAGGCAATTCCAGGAAGAAGCGTTGGGTCGCTCCGCCGTTGTCAGTTTCTTCTGCACACAGCACAAAAGGCCCTCGTGTAAGTGCGACTCGACCTCGATTTGCTTCAACTGCTGCATGGCACTCGCTTGCCCGCACCGGCATGGGCAGCTGAAGTTGCACCTGGTCTCCTTCATTCCACCTTCGGTCAATCACGGCAAAACCCCGTTCAATGACAGCTTCAACAGGCTTGGAATTGACGAACAATTTGAATGGTTCAGTCGAGTGATCAACGAAGTGATAAAGTTCGCCTGGCAGGAACTGGTTGCCGGTCCAAGTTGGTATACGGAGCAAGAGCCTAAATTGAGTTGGATTTTCCGGCGAGATTGTCAAATTAATGACTCCGTCATTTGGATATGAAGTGCGTTGTTCGATTGTGACATTGCCATTGTCTAGTCCCAAGGACGTGTGATTTGCTGAATAAATGGTCACGTACAAGTCGTCACCGTTGTGAGCATATGCCATTCCCGGAACTTGAGGAATGAGCCTGGCCATGTTCGAGGGACAGCATGCCGTACCGAACCACGGCGCTCGTCCAGGAGTGCCATGGTTGAACGGATACTTGCCGTCCGCTTCGAGTGGATTGACATAGAAAAATCGATTGCCTTCAAAATTGACTGCAGCAAGCACATTGTTGAGCAGGGCCACCTCAGCAACGTCGAGATACTTCGCATCTTTGGTAAGCAGAAACATGCGGTAATTGAACAACACATTGCCTACAGCAGCGCAGGTTTCGTTGAACGCGTCTTTATTGGGCAACATATACTGAGGGCCAAATCCTTCAATGCCATGCACGGCTCCCAGACCGCCTGTGATATGCATCCGCGTGTCGACAATATTCCCCCAGATGTGTTCGAGTGCCTGCTTGTAGTCCGCCTGGCCAGTTAGTGTCCCTACATCTGCCATTGCTGAATAGAGATAAGTGGCACGAACAGCATGGCCGACAGCCTCGTACTGCTTAGTTACCGGAGCATGTTGCTGAGCATACGTGGGCGACATGACTCCCTCGCCGTCAGGGACGTAAGTGACGCCACGAATCTCAAGGAACTTACGCGCCATGTCAAGGTAGAGTTTCTTGCCCGTGACACGATAGAGCTTCACCAGCGCGAGCTCGATTTCTTGGTGACCAGGTGCTTGCTCTATAGGTCGACCGTGATTGTAAGTCGGGTCGCCGGCAAAGAACACCTGATTAATGTGCTGGGCACTTTTCTCTGCCACTTTAAGTAACCTGTCTTTACCAGTTGCTTGATAGTAGGCGATCGCAGCTTCGTACATGTGTCCGACGTTATAAAGTTCGTGGCTATGAACCACAAAACTGTATGGTTTGTCTCCCATCATGTGTTGTGAAGATCCGACTCCAGTCGTGTGTGATGGGTAAAGGTAACCGTTATTATGCTGGGCGGATTCAATCACATCGGCTAGAAAGTCGAGTTTCTCTTCCAGTTCACGGTCGGGTTGCAACTGCAAAAGGTACGCTGCTCCCTCCATGACCTTGTACAGATCGGAATCGATAAAACGATGTGGTTGGTGTCCCTCAACCTTCTTTCCTGCCAAGAAATCGCCAGCTGCTTTCAAATGCTTGACTCCGGGTTCGGTGCGCTCAAAAGCAAAGGGCACCAGCACTTCGCGTTGGGTGACCAGTCGTGGACGCCAAAAATCACTGGTCATTTCTACTTCATTGAAAGGTACAGGTTTGACAGGATAGTCGGCAACTACCCCCGAATGACTTGTCGCCTCGGCCTTGGCGACAAGGCAGTTGGAAAACTGTAGCGAGCCGATGAATGCTGTTGCAAGCAACAACGGTCTAATTAATCGACTTTCTGAGAACGACAAGCAGAGCATGTGATATCCTTGCTATTTATCCTTTAAGTCAAATTCCAAACGATTCACTGAAGGGGCATCATCTGCAATTTCAATGCCGAACTGACATGTCTTTCCCTCGTGAACAACATCAACTTGATAAAAGCCAGGAGGAAAACCAAGCAAATTTCTAGGAGAACTTTGTGCAAAGCCAACACCCGAAGCATCAGTCTTAGCGGTGAAGCGCAGAGGGATGCCGTCCATGAAATCGGACAACTCAAGCGTAACCTCCGCGCCCATAACGGGTCGTCTCCCTCGCTTGACATAAACTTCTGCCACAATATATTCGGACATCACTTCATAGGCATCAACTCGGTTGGCAATTTCAGCCGCATCTATCTGTTCGTCCTGATTAGTGTCAATACGGCCAATCGCCGATTGCAGAGCCGGAGATTCCTGAAGTTCTTCCTCGTCTAGCACTCCGTTGTTGTCTTCATCGAACGCCACCATCGCAGCTTCAGCAATCGCCTGGGGATTGTACTCATTCTGTGGCAACGATTGACCAACGCATCCAAGCGGTATGACAACGGCAGCGATGCCAAGAAACATCATTCGGAATCGGATAGTCACTGTCGTCAAAGTCAATTCAAGTACTCTTAAACGTCCAAATGAATGTTTACCATCATGCTTGCTGACAACTTTAAGTCTACTGAGCGATGCCGAGCGCAAGTTCTCCCTGGCAGTGCCCACCACCATCATCTCTAGCACCGAATCGTTCCCATGTGTTGGGATCAATATCATAGCTAAGAGTCTGTATAGAACCGTCGCAGAAGCCGGCTTGGAAAACTCCTGGGTGAGCGGATCCAAATCGCAAAGTGGTGCCGATATAGCTCAAGTTTCCTTCGGTATCAGGTCTTGGCATCCCAGGCATCTCTTCGCCAGGAGGGGCCGACGGATTGACCCAGCCGCTGGACCAGCGAACCGTGTCCCAGTCATATCCTTGGTACATAGAGTTGTTGTCCGTAGGGATATTTGCACGATGTTCGTAAAGCGAGACATGCAGATAACGCTCACCGATGAGCATCGTATTGGAAACGCCGTCAGTGATGCGACGCACTTCTACCGGCCAACGAGACACGATTACACCGTCAAATTTGTCAGCGATATCTTTCGTTGTTAGGCCGTTGCAGACTGACGGATGGGGATAGTGTTTCAAGCAATGAATGCTTCCCGGTCCAAACGGTCGACCTTGTCTGTCAACGGTTGTCATTTCGGGCATGCCGCAGCCGCCACTACCAGCGTAATCGGTCTTCGCCACCATACCATCCGCAGGCTGGTCGGAGTTAATCGAGGATTCCGGCCCATAAGCTAGAGTGGGGGCCCGTCGGCTGGGGCAATAAAACATTGGGACGGGTGTCGTTTTTTGACGCATCAAAGCTGCACTTTTGTCGGCGTCTGACAGACCTTGCCCAATTGTTTGAACGGCACCCTGCTCAATGAAATACAGGAGCGAAAACGTCCATCCACCAGGTTGTTTCTCGCCGAATCCCATGTCAGGATCGCCAGTCCATCTAAAGCCCCAACCCCCTGCCGGGAGATATCCCAAGGCCGATTCGTGATTCAAGGCTGCCAGCGATAGTTGTTTCATTTGATTAATGCATTGTGTACGACGTGCGGCTTCCCGTGCTGCTTGGATAGCAGGAAGTAGCAATGCAACGAGGATGCCAATAATTGCGATCACCACGAGCAGTTCTACCAACGTAAACCCAAGACAATGCACTCCAGCAGGCTCACTCCCAGTGTGCGGGGCAAACCGGAGATTGTCTTGTTCGTCACGGACCAGTTCAGTTATGCGCGGTTTCATGTATTCGATCCCCACCTTGAATCTCTTTCATTGTTCCGGTCATTTCGCCTTCGTGTCACTGTTACCAGCATTGCTCCTACATGGAGATAGAGCATAGTCACTGGCTCAGGGACAACCATTGCCGCCAAGGGAGTTATCCCAACGCCAAATTCACGCTGCAACTCCAAGAAGTCCGCACCGTCGACGTCTCCGTCGTTATCTACATCGCCCATCGACTTCAGATCCCCGGGTGTCCCGGTGGTTCCGTATCCCGTTTGCCAGATTGTCAAATCACTGTCATCGACGTCGCAATCACTATCGAAATCCGCATCGAGCGCGCAAATTTTGATCATATCATTGCCGAAGTAGATGGTCGGCACATCGGTACCCTCATCGGCCGTCAGCCAACCGTTGTCGACATACTCTTGATATCTGACAACTTCCTGCTGATCCGGGACAGACAATGTCTGGCTCTTATGGCCAAAGATATTGATTAGCGCGTTGTCTCGTATATCGATGTGCGCGTCGCCAGTCGCAGGAGTAGGTGTTCCACGCACGTTCCACAACTGCTTCATCTCAAGAAACCCGCCATTGCTAAGATCTCCTGGCACGTTGCGTATGAGGTTGACTAAGGCCGACCCACTAAACTCTGCACGACCGTGACCAACAAATTGCCCGACATTGATCTTGCGGGCATTGAGTTCCCCGCCCGACATGTAAAATTCACCAGTGATTGGAGCTGTGTCAGCTGGATCTGCCTGTGAGGGATCTTCAAACTGTTCAGGGATTTTCACTAGCGCGGTGTTGATCGTTCCTCCTGTCATGATCAATATGGCAGTAGGATCAGGATTTGCGTTTCGGTTGAATCCTCGGCCCACGTCGAGATGCCATTCTCCGACGGTAAGTGAACCTCCTGTCATTTCCAATAGATTGTTGGCACCATCAAACCCGACATACAGGCCATAGGCTGTGGCGTCGGTAACCGTGTCATTAATCAACGTCGTAGTGCCGTTCACTGACAAGTGTGCGGCATTGCAGAAAAGCGGGCAGTCGTCACTTGGGTCGGGCGTCAACGGATAAAAAGGTCCAGCAGGATCGTCCCAGCCGAAGTTGGGATGTGTTGTCGCGTCCGGTGGTGGAAACCCTTCCGACCAGTTCTCTGGGTTTGTCCATAGGTTGTCGCTGCCCGCGCCGAGCCAGTTATTCGCACCAATTGCGTCACTCAAAGGAGCAACTAGTAGTGTTATCATTGTTAGGCTAGCGAGCGTTTTCATCGTACTGCGTGACTCTCCAAGGTCAAAACGTACTTGGGAGGAGCATTAGGGCTTGTGGAAAATCGTTTTTTGCCGTGCTTGGTTCGTCGAAAAGAAATGGCGATCGCCCAGGAACATGCTATGGCAAAAGCATTCGGTTCTGGTACCGAATTGGAAGAAATCGTTTGTGACACACTTATGACTCCCGTTCCAAATTCTCTCTGAAGTTCCAAGAAGTCAGCCCCGTCCACATCACCATCGTTGTCTGCGTCTCCCATGAACTTTAGATCTCCAGGGATTCCGCTAGTTCCATAACCCTCTTGCCAAGTTGCCAAATCAACCTCATCCGTATCACAGTCGCTGTCAAAATCCGCGTCGAGAGCGCAGATCTTGAGGACGCCCTCCGCCGAGTTCAAATAGATGGTCGGTACATCGGTGCCGCCGTCAGCCGTAAGTTCGCCTGCGTCGATGTGGCTCTGGTAGCGGGCGATCTCACTGGCGTCGGGGTCTGTTATCAGACTGCTCAGATGCCCAAAGATGTTGATCATCGCGTTATCCCGTATATCGAGACTCACATTGCCTGAGGAGGGAACGGGCTGGCCGTTCAGAAACCAATCACGATTGAACGATAGGTGACCACCGTTGTTCGGATCGCCCGGCACGTTGGAGGCCAGGTTAATCACGGCATTGCCACTTAATTCTGCTCGTCCGTTCCCTTTGAGTTGTCCTAAATTCATCCAGCGGGCGTTAATCGTCCCACCGCTCATGATAAGCTCCCCGTTCAGCGGATCCGAATCCGTGGGATCAGGCAGGGAATGATTCACAAACTGCTCTGGGATCAATAGTCCGTTCGTATTCACGACACCACCTGACATAATCACTGTCGCCCGGGGATCGGCGTTGATCGGTCCACCATCAAAACCGGGATATCCCCGTCCAACCTGCAGATGCCAACCCACAGCATTTAACGAAGGGTCCGCTTTGGGGTCGATTCCAATATCTAAGCGTCCACCGGTGATCAGCAAAGTGTTCGTAGCCCCGCCATTTCCGACGCGAACGCCGTAGGCGGATGCGATGCCTACAGTGTCATCGACTAATGTGACAGTGCCGTTTTCCTGTAGCTTGACGTCGTTGTTCCATTGGGGGCCGTCGTCGCTGGGATCTGGGGTCAGGGGGTAAAAAGGCCCGCTTGGATCATCCCAGCCGAAGTTGGGATGCGAAAACGCATTAATCGGGACCACCCCTTGCGACCAGTTATCGACATTGCTCCAAAGATTGTTACTTCCAACACCCGTCCATAAGTTTCCCCACACCGACGTAGAAGCAGCTAGGCTAGAGAACGTGGCGAGAATCACAATAATCGTGAACCTTCTCACTCTGCCTATCCTTTCGTTATGGTCTTCTTAAAGCATTGAGTCCCCATAGAGCTACAGCGTTATCGCAAGTTTTTTGCAATCATATCGCCACTTATTCTGACATTGCCCATGGAGCCTTGTCGACGTGCAACAAAAGATATGGTACAGACTAGAGCCAAATACAGTGAAGTCGGCTCTGGCACAGTGACTAGGAACGGTGGAGGCGGGAGGTTGCTGATTCCCACGCCGTATTCTCGTTGCCACTCCAAGAAGTCAGCTCCATCCACGTCACCGTCGTTATCGGCGTCGCCCATGGCCTTGAGATCACCTGGTGTCCCATTAGTATCGTAATTGGCCTGCCAGGTTGCCAAGTCATCTTCGTCCGTGTCACAATCACGGTCAAAATCAGCGTCGAGCGCACAGACCTTTATGATTCCCTCACTCTCGTTCATGTAGAGGGTAGGCACGTCCGTACCATTGTCAGCAGTAAGCTCACCCGAATCGATGTAGCTTTGGTATACCGCGAGTTCTGACGCATTGGGGTCCTCAATGAATTCATTCCGATTGCCAAATACGTTGATAATCGCATTGTCACGGATATCGAGACTGACGGTGCCCGAGGAGGGGACCGGCTGGCCGTTCAGGAACCAGTTGCGATTAAAGGAGAAGTGGCCACCATTGGCCGGGTTGCTCACAATATTAGGGACTAAATTAATTATCGCATTGCCACTCAATTCGGCTTTTCCGTTACCCTTGAGTTGGCCCAGATTCATCCAACGGGCATTTATTACGCCACCGCTCATGTAGAGTTCTCCGTTGAGTGGTGCGGAGTCGGTGGGGTCAGCCAGACTGTCATCCACGAACTGCTCCGGAATGAGCAAACCATTGGTGTTGACAGTTCCGCCTGACATGATCACCCGTTGTTTGGTATTGGGATCCCCACTTCTGTTGAAGGCTCGGCCAATATCGAAATGCCAACCCTGGCGATCGCCTCCCGTGGGAGGCGTGCCGCCGATGTCGAGGATCCCACCGGTAATCTCGAGCGTGGCGGGAGCCCCGTCGAGACCCACGCGTACTCCGTAGGCCTTGGCGTGAACCGTAGGGTCGATGAGCACCTGGATGGGATCAAATACCCCTGGTTTCCTTAGCATCGCATTATTGTTACCCACTGGGCCATCATCGCTGGTGCTTGGGGTGAGCGGATAGAATGGCCCCGCCGGATCGTCCCAGCCGAATTGCGGGTCTTGCCAGGCACCTAGGGGAACGACTCCCAGAGACCAGTTATTAGCGTTCGACCACAAATTGTTACTGCCAGCGCCAGTCCAGAAATTCTGCGCGTGTGTGTCGTTGGCGATAAGCACAACCAGCGCCAACCCAATAAGAACCATTCTTAACTTGAACTTCATAATGACCTCCTAATAGATGTCGGCTAAGCCGAACTCGTCGTAAAGTCATCAACGATGGGATGCCAACAAGCAGAGCCTTAGCATAAGCCGATACGTCGGAAGATCGTTGGGAACACGTTCACTCTAGGCTGCTAAGATGCAAACTAGTCATAGTTGGCCGATCCTCCTCCCCTATACCCTTCCAACCTTTCCCGAGAGGAATAGTATAGGGGAGGGGTCTTCGCTGCCAATTCGAAGACCCCAACCTTAATCAATCATCTCTTTTTACTTCCTTCTCCGAAGCAGCAGACCCGGACAGGCCAGTGCCAAGAGACCTAAAGTTGTTGGTTCTGGGATGGCACTAAAGATAATGACTCCACCACCGCTTTGGTCGGTTGGAACAAACGTACTAAACAGAGTGCCTGCTCCTCCATTGGCAACAATCCACCCTGGAGCAACATAGTTGTCCAAAAAATATTGCAGTTCTGTGGCAGTCGCTTTGTCGCGAGTTCCGTTTGCATTCTCATCTGTCCACCACTCACCATGGACCCGCAACTGACCGTTGCCACTAATGTCAACCAGAGATGATCCAACGGGGGTTGACTCAAAAGCCTCAATCCACAAAGCACCGGGCGCAAACCCATTGTTTTCGTCAGTGAGAACCACCCTCGCGTTGTCGCTGATCGTGAGTACTGAATTTGAGTCGGCAGCTCCTAATCTCAGCAGATCTGTACGAACCATGCTGTTGCCGCTGACGTGCATCTCGGCGTTGATACCAACGCTTGTGAAACCAAGTACGCTGTTTGGATCGAACGCTTCAGGAATCGTGATGCCGGCCGCATTGACGACGCCACCAGACATGTTGAATTGGACGAGTTGATTGGGATCAGCGTTGCGACTTCGGCCTACGTTGAAGAGAAAATTACCTTGGGTGGTCAATGTGCCTCCGGTCATTGTCAGCGTGTTGCTTGCGGCCTGACCGCCAAGAGTGCCATCAATGGGATAACCGATTTGCACACCAAACGCGACAGCGTCGATCCCAGACTGGATCAATATGTTGCTGCCGTTGACCTGATTACGGGCAACGTTATTGTCGTTGTTTGGCGGTGCAGGTGGATTGTGACGCTCAGTAGCGCTCTGCGGCGGCATCCCTGTACTCCAGTTAGCTCCATTCGACCAAAGGTCGTCCCCCCCCGCTCCAGTCCACTGGGCATCTGCTAAAACTGATGTCGTAAAGCACATAGGCAGTGCTAATGCGACGAGAAACGCTAGATGGTGCATCTTCATGAGAACCCTCCCTCAAAAAACGTGAAAAGAAAAAACGCAAACTAGTTAAACCGTAATTTTGACCATCAACTGGTGTCAAATTCATTACAAGCGAGCACCCAAACATTAGCGACACCTGCCCCAAACAGTCGTAGGTCAAACTACAGGGAATGAAAAGACCCCTCCATGGAAGGGTGCTTCTGCCCGCTCTATGTCAGCTACTACTCGAGCTCGCCAAAATTGGACAACAAATCTGGGGCCTGCGGCAGAAAACCTTGCTCCGTGCGTTGTCAGCAGGTCTGAGCTTAGTCAGAATCTACAATACCTGAACTTTTTTAGAAGGTTTTGATGCAATTCTCCTCTTCTTTTGCAGTAGCATTACTGGAATTAGTAATGGACGGTCTGCGGAGGGGAAAATCTCTCCGAAGTTTAATTCTGTTATTTGCACAGCAACGTTGATTTACAGGGCTGGTGCCAGGCGGTGACATTATGGAGAATCGAAAATCTGAGTCGAGTAAGGGTCATTGCAAGACGCTCGGCGCAGACCAGTTTGTTAAGTTGTTGTTGGTTCATGAGTCTCGGGTCCGGGGATTCGTCACGTCCTTGATGATCGGGTCAAGTGATGGCGATGACGTCTTCCAGAGTTCTTGTTTAGCCGCATTCCGGAAGCTAGAAACATTCACCTATACGGGGGACTCTCCGGACGAAGAATTTGTTCGTTGGGTCTGTACTATTGCTCGGTATGAAGTGTTGCAGATTTACCGAAAGCGCCGCACTAGTCGCACGCTGTTTAGTAGTGAATTGGTAGCCGAGTTGGCAGACATGCAGATTCAATATTCTGAACAATTAGGAAGTCGTGCTGAAGCCCTGGCCGGTTGTATCCAAAAACTGTCTTCCCGTGAGCAGCAGTTGTTACGCTTGCACTACGGTCAGGCTTTACCGATAGCTGAAATCGCCAAACGTATTAATCGAACTGCCAATGGCGTCTATAAGGCTCTCGCACGAGTGCGATCAAGGCTTTTAGCTTGCATTCAGCACAAGCTCAAATTGGAGGGGCTAAGTTCGTGACATCAAACAACCAATTTAAGAACCAGCACGACTCGGCAGATGATTTGGAATCGCTGCTTACCAAGTTTGCACTTAAAGAGCATAGTGAGGCCGATTTAGTCAAGCTCAGTGCGCTACTTTCCGAGAGTGAGCACGCTAGGTGGTCCTATATCCATGCGGTCCATTTGGGTGAAGGAATCAAAGGCTGGTCCCAAACTCAGGGCGTGGTAGACATTTGGGCTGTGCTGAATCTCTTGCATGAGAGTGATAATTTACAGGACAGAGAGCTTGCTTCCCATCTTGAGGAACTGGCAGTTGACGATGCACGGCTGGCACGCGGACCCCGCTTGAGCCAGCAGGTTAGGGCAGCGCACCGTCAACGCGGAGTGAATGGTAGGAATTGGTGGCAGACCGTTCGGTCGTGGCAAAAAGCAGGCCTGGCGGTTGCTGCGACTTTCCTGCTGGCTGTAAGTTTTTGGCAGGGCTTCCGCCATGAAGGCGACGTGTCGACCATCGACGAGGAATTCTTTGCTCGTAATGATGCGGTTATCCCCAACGTTGAATACACGCTTTCTGATTCAGAAAACGTTGTGGCGCGCGTAACATCAATCACCAGTGACGTTGCTTGGACTCATGGTCGAGAGCCTAGGGATTTTTTAATGCGATTCCGTCCCGGCGACGTTGTCGGCATGGAAAAGGGATTGTTACAACTCGAGTTTAGCTCTGGAGCCTCACTCATCGTCGAATCACCAGCAATGCTGCAGGTCACTAGTGCTACTTCAGCAAGGTTGAGCCGAGGCCGCGTGGTTGGAAGAGCAGACAATGGCAATTTCACTCTGTTGACGCCAACTGCGAACGTAGTCGACATCGGCACGGAATTTGGTGTGGGAGTTAGCAACCGTGGTACGGACGTGACGGTGTTTGAGGGAGAGGTCCATGTTCACTCCCTGCTGGGGCGGGTTGAAGCCGGGTCAATGCAGAGACTGCAAACAGGCATGTCGGTGCTCATCAATCCTCAAGGCTTATCGAATTCTCACTCTGTGTCGCATCAACCACACTTTCAAAGGAGTTTCGACCGTTCTACTCGAATTCTGCTCGATGAGAATTCAGTTAGCCTTCTCGATCTAATCGGCGGTCACGATTCGACCCATACACAGATTGCCGGTTCTATTGACCCGAAGACCGGTTATTGGGGACGACCGCCATGGATGGATCCGCATCGAACGAAGGCCCAGCGAGGGGATACGCAATTCGCACAAACAGATTGGAATTCGATGGTCGACGGAGTGTTCATCCCTAGGTCCAACGCAAGAGAAATGCAGATCGATTCCGATGGCCACATGGTCTACTTGCCTCCCAACAGCGGTTCGACCTGGGGGCCTATTTGGGCACGCCGACGGTTTGACCCGATCCCTGAGCAGGCCTTGTTCTCCGCTGCTCATCAGGGCTATTGGGGTGCTGGGACCTTGTCACAGGTTGTTGATCGGTTGCAGCAGACCCGGGATGGTTTGATGGGGTTACATGCCAACGTGGGCATCACCTTTAATCTCGATGCGGTTCGCGAATCACGATCCAGAGAGCTCGCATACTTTAAGGCAATCGTCGCAAATCTAGCAAGTTCTCCTCGGGGGGACGATCCCAAAGCGAACTCCGTTGCCGACGTGCGCGTTTTCGTCGACGGAAAGCTGAGGTATAGCCGGCTACAATTTGGCAGTAACGACGGGGATGCTTCCATTCTTGTTGAGCTGACTCACGAAGATCGTTTCTTAACTGTTGTCACGACTGATGCAGATGGAGATCCTCTTTTCGATCTTGTGGTGCTTATTGACCCGGTCCTGGAATATGAACCTGCTAAGCCCCTGCCGAGTCATCTAGAAGTATTTCTATGAATACATTACGAAAAATGCTTCTAATCACCGGACTGGTTCTCTCTGTTAATCAAAGTACGTGTGGAGAAACAAACATATCGGTCATCTCTCGACCCGTGGTTTCTAAGCCAAATTCTCATTACGTTAGCAATCGTGAACCGTTGGTTCCTAACGCACTCGTGAAACTTCCCATCGGCTCCGTCACAGCGCGCGGCTGGTTACTCGAAACACTTGTTCGGCAGCGCAGCGGCTTGACAGGTAGGCTGCCTGAAATCTCCGCCTGGTTGGACAAATCAGGCAATGCTTGGCTCTCGGCTGACGGACGGGGAAAGTGGGGGTGGGAAGAAGTCCCCTATTGGCTACGAGGGAGTCTCCGCTTGGCAAAGCTGCTGGACGATCAACAACTAATTGACGAATGCGAGGTTTGGATTACGTCCGTTTTTGCCAGTCAGCGGCCCAATGGCCATTTTGGCCCGCTACGCGTCTTTGGCGACGACGGAACTCATGACCTCTGGGCGAACATGGTTATGCTTTCCTGCCTTAAGACCTACTATGAGTATTCTCATGATCAACGTGTTATTGACTTGATGACAAAGTACTTCCGTTTCCAGACAACCATCGCTGATGATGAAATGTTCACGCATTTCTGGCAGTTCTATCGCGCTGGGGATAACCTTCAGAGTATCTACTGGCTCTACAACCAAACAGGCGAGGAGTGGCTGCTCGATCTGGCGGAAAAAGTACACCGCAATACCGCGAATTGGCGAATAGCTGACGATTTACCCACTTGGCACAGCGTCAATATCGCTCAAGCGTTCGGGGAACCAGCTACTTTTTATCTTCAATCGCGCAATCCAAGCGATTTGGCCGCCGCTTACAACAACTTAGCACTAGTCCATCGTCGGTTCGGTCAGGTTCCCGGCGGGATGTTCGGTGCGGACGAGAATGCACGGATTGGCTACGATGATCCCCGACAGGCTATCGAGACTTGTGCCGTCGTCGAACAGTTGAAGTCCGATGAAGATCTGCTGGGAATCACAGGAGACACCTTGTGGGCCGACCATGCCGAGCAAGTGGCCTTCAACACATTGCCCGCCGCATTTATGTCAGACTATCGGGCACTCCGCTATCTAACGAGCCCAAACCAGGTGACCAGTGATCGACACAACCACGCACCAGGAGTCGAGAACATTGGCCCGATGTTTATGATGAATCCGCTTAGTCACCGCTGTTGTCAACACAATCAATCGTTGGCGTGGCCCCAATTTGTGGAGCATCTCTGGATGGCGACAGCAGATGATGGACTGTGTGCGGCGTTGTATGGTCCATCGATCGTCAAGGCAAAGGTCGGTGACAATGCGACGGTTCAAATAGAAGAAGTTACCCGATACCCCTTCGAGGAAAACATAACACTGAAGATTGACGTCGCGCAGGCCGCTACTTTCCCACTTTACTTAAGGATTCCGAAGTGGTGTACGCGTTCAATGGTAATGGTAAACGGCGCCTCCGTGGCTGAAAACATGGCTCCCAGCACATTTGTTCGAATCCATCGCAAGTGGGAGTCAGGCGACGAGGTAACTCTCCAACTACCGATGGACTTGGCTGTGAGAAGATGGAGACACAACCATAATAGCGTCAGTGTTGACCGCGGTCCGCTTACCTACTCGCTGAAAATTGGCGAACAACTAGTCGCCGAAGACCCAATCGAAACTGCGGCTCAAGACTCTCAGTGGCAAGAGGGTGTAAGTCGTGAAACTTGGCCGGCCTTTGAAATTCTTCCAACGACCCCTTGGAATTATGGTTTGTTGCTTAAAAAAGATCATCCGGCCGATTCCTTCAAAGTAGAGCATCGCCCCTGGCCAGAGGATGATTACCCTTTTGCTGCAGAAGGGGTTCCTATCCAGTTGACTTGCATGGCAAGGCGGATTCCGGAATGGGACGTCGATTTAACGGGTTTGTGCGCGCCTCTACAAGACAGTCCAGTCTATTCTGATGCGCCTGATGAACGGATTACCTTAATTCCGATGGGCGCTGCCCTATTGCGAATTAGCGCGTTTCCGGAAGTTCAAGCCGATAGAAATCTTCCGCGATGGCAATCAATTTCTAACGTCAGTCTGAAATACCGTCCCTCAGCGTCCCACTGCTTCGAAAGCGATACGGTTAATGCGATGGCGGACGGACTCGAGCCTTGTGCTTCGAACGACCGGGGAATTCCTCGCCACACATTTCTGCCTCGGTTGGGCGGTATTGAGTGGCTGCAAGCAGATTTCGAATCTCCTCAAAAGATCAATCAGGTGCGAATCTACTGGTGCGACGATGCTTCGCGATATGATCATGCTCCGACTGGCCCTTTCAAGAATACGTTGACACAAGGTAAATGCCGCGTTCCGGAGTCGTGGCAGCTATTCTATTTGAATCAGGGCGACTGGAAAAAAGTTGAAACACTTGATTCGCACACCGTCAAAATTAACCAGTACAACACGATTAACTTCAAACCAGTCACAACAACAGCATTACGAATCGAGGTGGAGCAGTCTGAAGACGCCTCAGCAGGTGTTCTTGAATGGCAGATCGGCTCGGATATGTGACGAGTTTAGAATGATCGTTTGAAAAGTGTTATGAGCGAAGTGGTTCAACCCAAATTGGGAAATCCCAGCTAATTGGATCGAGCCTATTGACCTTGGAAGTATTGCCTTGACGAAAGACTTCCATCAGTTGTATTTGCTGAGAATAGGTGCTGCATGCCTGGCAATCGCACTGACGTGCCAATTTGATGCTATAGCCAACCCAATCACCGATGCTTTTCAAGAGGTCCAGTCATTATTGGCGGCACGCTGTTTTTCTTGTCATGGACCTGACAAAGCGGAAAGCGGACTCGCATTGCACAAGCAGGCTCTGGCTCATGCCGAATCCGAGTCGGGGCTGCATGCCATTGTACCGGGAAAACCGAAGGCAAGTGAACTTCTGCGGCGGGTGAACTCCGATGATGAGCACGAACGCATGCCTCTTGAGGGTGAACCACTCAAGCCTCAGGAGATTGAACTCCTTCGTCAATGGATTCTGGACGGAGCAAAGTATGAAAAGCATTGGGCATTTGTACCTCCCAAGCGGCATTCAACTCCAGTCGTAGAACAGTCTGGCTGGGTTCGTAACCCGATCGATACATTCATTCTTCGTCGTCTTGAACGGCACGGGTTGCGGCCATCACCTCCAGCCGAAGGCAGGGTATTGGCTCGTCGTCTTTATTATGACCTGACAGGCCTGCCACCAACTATCAGTGAGCTGAACAATTTCTTGAGCGACGAACGGCCAGACGCCTACGAACGATTGGTCGACAAGCTTCTCAATTCTCCCCGCTATGGTGAAAAATGGGCTCGGCACTGGCTCGACGTTGTGCGTTATGCTGAAAGCAATAGTTTTGAGCGCGATTCGACCAAACCGTTCGCTTGGAAGTATCGCGATTATGTGATCCGATCTTTGAACGAAGACAAACCCTACGATCAATTTATTCGCGAGCAACTTGCCGGTGATGAACTGGACGAAGTTACCAAGGATACGATCACTGCCACCGGCTACTATCGCCTGGGCACTTGGGACGACGAACCGGCCGACACTTTACAGGCACGCTACGACGATTTGGATAACATCGTATCGACCACAGGGCAGGCATTCCTGGGTCTAACTGTCGGCTGTGCGCGTTGTCACGACCACAAAATCGATCCTATACCTCAGGCGGACTATTACAAACTGTTGGCATTCTTTGCGGACGTTACCCCTTACGCCATGCCCCGTAACAATGATGTCAAGCTAAACAGCTTGTGGGATTGTTCTCCACCCGAGGCTGCCCAAAAGAGGGAAAGACTAGCACAACGGGAAAATCAGCTCGATGAGCAGGCTCGAAAGTTTGAGGACCAGGCGATACGCAAGATGTCGGCCACCGACCAAAATCGTTCTGAGACAGATGCGCGAGAAGAACTACTGCAAGAAAAAATTCATAAGTATTTGAGTCCTAAAGAATTTCAAGAATACTCCGAGATCAAAGCCCAACTAAGCAGTATTCAACTTCAGCAGAACGAACTTGCACCCGCAGATTGGGTACTATCATTGGCCAAATGTGAACCCAATCCGCGCTCGACCCACGTGATGTACCGAGGAAACCCGCATGTGCCAGGTAAGGAAGTCGAACCAGGTTTCCCAGAATTGTTTGGTGGCGCGACAGCCAATATTCCACCCCAGTCCGGCGACGCTCGTTCCACTGGACGAAGACGTGTGTTAGCCAACTGGATTGCAAGTCCCAATAACATGTTGACGGCACGAGTAATCGCAAATCGGGTTTGGCAACATCACTTCGGGCGAGGAATCGTACGCTCCGCTAGTAACTTTGGACGACTTGGCTCTCCACCCACACATCCCGAGCTTCTCGACTGGCTTGCGTTTTATCTTATCGACCACCAGTGGCGATTGAAGCCATTACACCGCCTCATACTGCTTTCCAATGCGTACCAGATGGCCAGTTCCGCCGATCCATCAGGGCTAGCTATTGATCCCGCAAACGATCTGTTCTGGCGATTCAACATGCGGCGTTTAACTGCCGAGGAGATTCGGGACTCTGTTTTGTATGTTTCTGGCGAACTCAATGAAGAGCACTACGGGCCAAGTATCTATCCGGAGTTGAGCCAAGAAGTTTTGGCAACCCAGAGCAGACCAGGCCACGACTGGCACACATCGAATCGACGCGACGCCTCCCGGAGAAGTATTTATATCCATATCAAACGTAGCCTCATTGTCCCCGAAATGTTGCTTTTCGATTTTCCCGAAACAGATACAAGTTGCGAAGCTCGCTTCAATACGACACAAGCTGCGCAAGCATTGAATCTACTTCACGGGGACTTCATGCAAACTCAGGCCAAATATCTTGCAGAACGAGTTGTACGCGAAGTAGGGGACGATACGTTGGCACAATTAAGACATACCTTGAGACTTGTGTTATTGCGTGAGCCCGATAGCCAGACTCTCTCCGAATGCCTGGATTTGATTGGCACCTTGCAAGTGGAGCATGGTTTAAATGAGCACGATGCATTAGTGCAATGTTGCTTGATGGTCTATAGTACGAACGAATTTGTGTTCCTGGATTAAGCAGTGATTTAACAATCATGGCAAGAAGAGATTTCTGTAACCGTACGCGCCGCGAATTCTTATGGGAAACCGGAGCAGGTTTTGGGGCAGCTGCTTTGACCGGAATGCTTGACAGCGATGGTTTTTTTGGCAGTGCGGCTTGTGCTGAAGAGTCCTTGTCTGTTGAAACCACTCCTCTCTATCCCAAACCAACGACGCTACCTCCCAAGGCAAAGAATGTAATTTTTCTATTTATGTATGGCGGGCCCAGCCACATCGACACGTTCGATTACAAGCCAGACATGGTGGGGATGGACAACAAAACCGTAGCTGTCGACACCTTTGGGCGCGGCGGAAAAAAAAGCCAGGGTCGGATCGTTGAGCCACGCTGGCAATTCAAACAACACGGCAAATGTGGGAAATGGGTGAGCCAGCTTTTCCCACATATTGGTTGCTGTGTCGACGACATCGCTTTCTTGCATTCCATGACGGCCGACTCACCTATTCATGGATCTGCAATGCTAATGATGAATTCTGGTAAGTTGATCTCGGGTAGTCCGGCGCTGGGCTCTTGGATTACTTACGGTTTAGGATCCCCTAATCAAAATCTTCCCGGATTTGTGGTGATGCTCGATCCCTCTGGGGGACCTATTTCGGGCGCGAAAAATTGGTCCAGTGGTTACATGCCGGCTATCTACCAAGGCGCAACGTTTAAGCACGAAGGCAGCCCAGTACTAAATCTCTCGCGTCCAAAAGGGACAACGCGTGAATTGCAGCGTGACATGTTAGATACGCTTGCCTTGATCAATCAGCGCCACATGGCAACCCGTAGCGATAACTCTGATCTTGCAGCACGCATTGCAAGTTACGAACTGGCTTACAAGATGCAAATGTCAGCACCTGAGGCTGTCGATTTTTCACAGGAATCGCCATCAACACTCAAAATGTATGGTGTAGGGCGCAAACCAACGCACCACTTTGGAGTGCAATGCTTGCTTGCTCGTCGGTTGGTGGAACGAGGGGTTCGATTCATTCAGCTCTATTCAGGGGGGAACCACATCGATTACAACTGGGACGCTCATGGCGACTTGGTACACAACCACTCGAAACACGCCGGCGAAACGGATCAGCCAATTGCAGCACTTTTACAAGACCTAAAGCAACGTGGGATGTTGGAAGAAACGCTAATCGTTTGGGGAGGTGAGTTTGGACGCCAGCCAACTGCCGAATATGCCAAAGGAACTGGTCGAGACCACAACAGTTATGGATTCACCATGTGGTTGGCGGGCGGTGGCATTAAGGGAGGCATCAGCATCGGCTCGACAGATGAACTTGGTAGTCGAGCGGTGGAACGCCCGATAACCGTCAAGGAGTTGCATGCTACGATACTGCATCAAATGGGAATCGATCCAAACCAACTGAGCTACTTTTATAACGGTCTTGATCAAAAGCTCGTGGGTGTAGAGCCCGTTTCACCAATTCACGAAGTGATAGCTTAAACCAAGTTGCTTGGCAGCCTCAGTATTGTGCCTTACGCTATTCTTCAATGAATCAAATGGATACTTAGGTACGCGAGTGTGCATTCGTTGGCTCCTTATTGCAAACTCTCCGAGTACGATTACTCGAAGTTTCGCGGAAAGGTGCCGCACTCGCGACCATCGCGAGGTATCACAAAGCTTTGATTCGGCTATAGTTACGTCAACTGGGCGACACAAGACTCGAACTTGTGACCTCTACGGTGTGAACGTAGCGCTCTAACCAACTGAGCTAGCCGCCCGAGAGAAGTACGTATTTTAGCCTTGCCTGAAAAGAGTGACTAGGTGCTCTTAGGGCGATCAACGATAGAATCGGAATCGGTTTCTGCCGTTGTAGACGGCTCAATGGTTGAATCCTCTGTCGAAGTCTCGCTGTTGTCGAGCGTGCTGTTGACCACGGATTCGCGACCGCTGTAGTCGGGTTCGCTGTAAGTAGGACCGTCGTACTGAGGATTATTGTACTCGGATTCGTGGTAACTGAGCATCCTGCGAGGCTCTTCGTAGATGGCCTCGTTGAATTCGTTCTGAATGCCGGAGAGGCCTTTGCGAAATTCGGCCAGGTACTTTCCCCAAGATCGTGCGACTTTTGGCAGATCTCCGCCGTAGAGCAGCAGAGCTACCAACACAATTAGCAACATTTCGCTCGGGCTGGGACTAAAGAAGGCAAGCATATTGCAGGTTGGGAACATCGTGATCAAAAGCTCGCTCAAATATAATCAGCCAGTGACAAGAGCGATTTACGTATAACCCACAAACTATTCACGTTGATCTTCGATGCGGCTATTGGGATCCGCATCGTCACCCCTCATCCCCTTTTTGAACTCGGTAATTCCCTGACCGAGTGACCGCATGACTGAGGGGAGTCGTGTGCCGAACAGTAGCAGGACGATCATCGCCACAATCAACGCTTGCCATAAACCTGGAGTAAACATGGGAGCAGTCGCCACCTTTGCCATTGATTTGCCGGGAGCGTCACACCAATGCGAAACATGCACGATAGGTGTATGAACCTGGAGTTGACCCACTCGGCGCTATGCTATAAGTAACCATTCTTAATTCTACTGGCCGCTAGTGGTAAGTCAAACCGCCGAAAACGGAAGTAGGTCTGGAATCCGCTTGAATCCAGGTATTTGCCTGACAGGATGAGTGCCCCGCTAACGTTGGAGAGACTGCCAACCGTCACGACCCGCAAGCTCGCGAGCATCGTTTGAGGGTTTGTAGCGATAATAGACCTCCAGGCAGAGAGCGGAAAGGGCTGTCGTGTAGACTTTTCCTCCATAGCCTCCCCACACCGTATTGGCATCCCAACTACCATCATTTTCTTGCGTAGTTAGTAGAGCGGTGGTGAGGGCATGATTCCATGTCTCCCAAGCTTCCGCAGAAGCAGCTGAATGGTCTTGATTTTGCTGGAGGGCCAAGGTGGCATAGTACCAGTAGTACAGGTTGCGATTGTTCGATGAAGGTAATTCCTCCAAGAGCGATTCGACCGCTTCGTGGATTGAATCGGAGTTCAGCATGCCATTGCGATCAGCTTGCAGTAATTGGTGGCAGAACCAGGCCTCAGCGGTCATGGTTCGACTGGCAGGTCCGTCGGGACGATACGACGCTAAACCTCCAGCGTTGCCACGCCGTACTCGTCGCAAGAATCTCTCGATGCGGGTCCAGGTGACATCAGGCACTTCGATACCAGCCAGGTCTGCACTCTTGAGCGCCATCAGCTGCCAACCAAGTTGGCTGGTGTCACCTGTGTCACCGCGACGATACCGCCACCCGCCATCAGTGGGATGTTGCAAAGCCAGCGAATAGGCAGTCGCTGCACGAGCCAGTGGTTCCAGTCGCACATCATGGGTCATGGCATAGGCTTCGCAAACAGCAAGAGTTGCCATCGAATGACAATAGGTACGAGCGAACATTTCAGCATCCCCATGGAGAGAGCCGTCGGTACGTTGGCGTTGACGTAGGTAATCGAGTCCGCGTGCAACTTCGTTACGATACGAGCCATGCTGGTGTGAATTGCCGCTTCCCAAGAATGCCAAAAGTGCGAGCCCACTGACGCCGGTATCGGCTTCGGCACCGGCACCACCGCGGTTGTGACCGAGTACGACACGTTCCTGTCCAGCACCAAATTTGGATGCATCCCAACCACCGTTCTCCGACTGCGCTTCAGCCAACCAACCTAAAGCTCGGCGAACTGCTTGCTCGGTTTGCTCGCTACCTCCACGTTGCTTGGCTAGGGCTGTGAGATCCTTGGCGAAGCGGTCAGTGTATTTGTCTGGCACGGGAGGTTGAACGACTGTAGTTGGTGGTATGACAGGCAGGACATCAGGGAACTTTTCCACTCGTTGCGTTTTGGAATCCTGAGTGATGGAATCCGTGCGAGCTTGAGTAGCAGGCTCAGCTGGTTTCGAGAGTGAATCATCCGGATTCGAGTCGGTGTCTTCAGGAGAAACTGAAGTTTCGGCGATCAAGCTTTCTGGCACCGGACTAGGTGCCGGCAACAGAGTGGGTGCCTCAAGTGGTAGTGCAGGGGGGAGAGATTCCGTGTTTGCAGGAGCTTGGGTAAGTTGTTCCATCGCCGCGGTGTCTGGCGTAGGTGAGTCTGTTGCCACCCGGTCCAATTGATCTGGTAGAGGCTCGGCAGCAGGTGCTATTAGTGGTGGGGCGGCCATGTGCTCCCAATCGGGCTGAATCTCTTCTTCGGGAGTGGTCTCAACGAGCGGCGTTTCGATGGGCAAGACAGCAACGTGAATTGGCGAATCGTCACCACTTTCTGGAGCACCGGTGATGATCCGCACAGTTAACGAGAGAAACGCAAAGAGCACGTGTACCCAGAGAGACAGGATCGCACATTTTTGCCAGGTTCGCTTATTTGCCCAACGCGTACGTAGGAGTACTACGAGCAAAATAGTGATAGTTCCTAACAAGCCCCACATGGACCACCAGGTGGAGGAGGTGAGTCCCCAAAAGGCAAGCGGTAGCTGTAGGGAATGGGGCATGAAATGTTTGGACCAATTAAATCGCTAGCGAGTCAGTTTTCCTGTTGCCTGGCTCAATTTGACCGTGATACCCAACTCAGAAATATTGGCATCTTTACAAGCTGCCAAAGCGGAGGCCACGTGCTGAAACGCACATGCCGCATCGCCGCGGATCACTACGCTGAGTTGCGGATATTCCTTTTGAGCCCCTGCCAGAATTGATGTAAGGTCGGCTAATGATACCTTCTCACTGTCCAACGACACCTGTCCGTCCGCCTGAATGCTTACGATCCTTTGTTTTGGTGCGGATGTCAGTGGGGCCGCGGCAGCCACCTCGGGAAGTTCCAGATCGATGTCCCGCTCAACCTCGGCAAACTTGGTCGCCACCATGAAGAAGATGATTAACAAGAACACGACGTCGATCATTGGCGTCAGGTTCAGTTGGGGAACTTCGTCTTGTTGTTTTTTTAGTGGCACGTTTTTTTTTGTGAGCAAGATAATATTTGAACGCCCAGAGATTGCAATCCCTGGGCGTTGTCACGGGTGTGTTATGCCGCTTTCCTTGTTTTTGTGCTTCCTCGGGGACGATTGCGTCGATCTTCCAGGCCCTCAGCAGAAATCAGATGAACGATCTCTTGGCCCCGGCGGTCTACCTCCATCACCAAAGCATCGACGCGACCGACAAAATAGAGATAAAAGATGAGGGCGGGAATTGCCACTGAAAGACCAGCGGCAGTGGAGATCAGGGCACTGCCGATCCCCCCTGCAAGCAACTCAGTTCGTCCCATGGCGGAACTGTTGGCTATTACGTCAAAGGATTGCATCATTCCCGACACAGTGCCTAGCAGTCCTAAGAGGGGACAAATGGTAGACACTCCGTTTATAACCCGTAAGTAGCGATGCAACTCGTTGGCAACACGTTCCCCTTCGTCCAGAACAGCTTGTTCCACTTCTACCGCTGGTTTACCCCATTTGCGTACTGCGGCAGTGAACACTTTGGCAATGGAACTTTCGTTGGAGTCGCAGCGGTCGAGTGCTTCTGATTTTTCTAAGGCCCCTTCGCTGATTTGCAGAAGGAAACGCTCGACAAACAAACGGGGAACGACTTTGCGACGGCGCAGACTGAACGTGCGCTCAAAGACGACCAGCAATAATACAAATGAGCAGAGCATGATGGGATATACCATCGGGCCTCCTGCGGAGATCATGTCCCATAAGCTTTTCGATCGCTCTGCCATGAGCACCGCGCCTGAAGGTGCCTCCGCTGCCCGACATGAAGAATTACCGAGCATCAGGGTCAATCCCCAGGCACAGGGATGAGCGGTCCATCTGGTTTTCAAGTGGTTGATTTGCATCGCATTTGCTCATACGTGAGGGGTAGAATTATTCTCGCAAAGTGGATGTGTTCCGTGTTGCCTGGCGTTGTGCCCATTCGAGTCGGCTGGTTAGTTTCTCAGTAACGTCCGTTCCTTTCCAATTTTGCAACGCGTGCTCATATAAGGTGACGGCTTTTAGCCACTTCCCTTGCAACTCGGCACACTTACCTGCTTGCAAGGCGGCTTTCGCTTGCCATTCCGGGAAGTGATGATCTTGAATGACTTTCTGGTAGGCGTCTTGGGCATTTTCGTAGTCTCGTTGGTGAAAATAGCTCTCTCCTATCATCCATTGCGCCATCGCCGCCGTTTCTGTTGAGTCGGTTAACGCATTCTGCAGGACTGCCTGATAGGCTTCTCTGGCATCGGTCATCCGACCTAGCCCAGCCTGGGCACGCCCGCGGAGATAGTCCGCCTCGTAAGCAATTTCGAATTCCGGGTAGGTGTTGTCGATTTCTTCGACTAGCATAAGTACGCGTTTCCATTGCTGCTTTCTGGCTGCCAATTGGGCCTTCCGCAACGAGACCATCGGAACCCACGGTTCTGCAAGTCCTAATGTCAATCGCTGTATGTCCTCAAAACTTTGTTGTGCTTCGCTATGGTTTCCCAAGCGAAACTCGGCTTCAGCTCTCCAGTAAGCTAGTCTTGCAGCGATCGGACCCGCTTCGACTTGCAGATTTTCGCGAGAGAGCATATCGCTAATTTCTTGCCATCGTTGCTCTTGCGCGGCCAGTTGACATTTCAGACAAATAGCCTGGGCATACAATTGCGTCTGTCTTTCGCTGGTAATCCCTTCGATTGCTTCCCAGTTGCTAAGCAGGCCAGTCAGATACCATTGTGCAGACTCGCTATCCTTACCATCGGCTGCTGCCAGTGCTAGCCAATAGGCGGCCTCGTCCGCTTGGGAGGATTGGGGAAACTTTTCCAGCAATTCTTTGTGTCTATTCTTTGCTGTGTCGTGATCTCCCAAGTCTGCTTCGATGCGTGCTAGATTGAGCAAGGCTTCAGCCGACCGATCAAACTGTGGAAAATCAGTGATTAGTCGATTGTAGTTCTCAGCAGCTTCGCGTTTTTGACTCAGTCGGTAATGCAGTCGCGCCGTCCGCCACAATGCCTCAGCGTGCAGAGAATTTTCTCCACTCGAGGCATTGAACTCTTGATAGGCTGCCAATGCTGCATCGAGATATCCGTCTCTTTCGAGCCCGACAGCCTCTTCAAATGCTTCTGCACCGACTGTAATATCGCCTTGCGAATTATTAGACTCAGTGTTCCAGGGATGTATGTCTAACAAACGAACATAGTCGCTGGCAGCGTATTGAGAGCGAAGTCGCAGAGCAGCAAGATCGAACTCTGAACGATTGGTCGTTTCTCTAGCAATCCGACTTAAGGCCCAGACGGCGTCGTCAGCCCAATCGCTGCGGGGGTGTTTGTCAGCAAGCATCGTCATCCATTTCTTGGCTTGCGGAAAAAGCTTGTTCTGCAGGCAGCTTTCTCCCAGGTAGTACAATGCACCACTCTGTATGGACGAAGATGCCTCAGAGATCGATTGCGTGAGGTGCCCGATGGCGGTTGCCCAATCATGGGAATTGTAGGCCGACATTCCCAGCAAATAATGATGTTCAGCAGCGAGTGCGGGATCCTTCGGAATGGAACCAATCTCTGCGGCGATCTCTTCACAGCGTGCGAGCTTCCAGAGTGACCAACCAGCCGCTAGGCGCGCACGATTTGCTAGGAGGTTTGTGTCGTCGAGTTGGGAAGCGAGGCGAAAAGTCTTGAGCGATTGGTCGAATTGCTGGCATTCGTACTCAGCCCTGCCGCGCAACATCAATGCAGGAAGCCTAATCTTTTCTTCGGTGCTCTCAGTGAGCGAACCCAGTACGACAGCGACTTGGCTAGCATTACCATTGGCCAAGAGAGCCCTTGCGAGCCCCATGCGAGCTTGAGATTCGATAGTTCCTTGAGGTTCTCGGTTGAGTGCTGCTTGATAGAGTGAAACGGCTTTGTCAGTTTGAAGCTGTTCGGCGGCAATGTCGCCGAGTTGCGCGTAGGCAGAAGGAGCCAAAGCGTCTCGGGGGAAATCTTCGAGAAACTTCCGAAGCTTCTGTTCGGCGAGAACTGTAGATCCCGAGAGACGCGCCAACTCGCCCAATCTAAAGCTAGCGCGCGGATGATAGGCAATTGCTGCAGGTGTGCTAAGTACTTGCTGGTAGGCCTGTTGGGCGTCTGCATAACGGCCCAACTGCAGTGAGCATTCACCTACGTAGAACCGAGCAGTTGCTGCGGTTTCGGGTTCTGATGCTCGATCGACAACGAGTGTCAACAGTTCCAGAGCAGCAGGCCAGTTTCCCTTTTGATAAGTGGCTGCTGCATCCTTTACGACATGTTGATCGAGCGCTGCTGCCGGGTTCGCTCTGGAAGCGGCAACGATTAAGAGAATTAGGATAGGCGATAATAGTTTGGGCATCATGGCAGTTTGCGATGGTGCCCCCCTAAAAAACAGGCTTGCCGGCCCCGTTTCTGGAGTGTCGGCAAGCCTCGCCAAGAGTTGACTTGTACTGAGATTAAGACGCCAGGAGACTAGAGTTCCGACTCGATAGCACCTTCGACATTCCCCACCATGTGAAGATGGTTGTGATCGACATAGATGACTTCGCGTGCATCTTCATCTCGTAAAGTATGTGGGAATGGCCAGCCTATGCGACGGACATCTTCATAGTAAATCGTGCATTTATAGTGAGCGTGGTGCTGCTGAGCTGGTCCAATGAGTGGATAGACTCGCGGCGGGTCGATGTAGTCGGCAATCTTCTCTTTCACAATCCGCACATCGTTTCGATTGTGTTCGTGCAAGAAGGGGAAGCCACCTTGCACAGGTTGTGCTTTCTCCAGAGCTCGCATGACTTCATCGTCACTTGGAGGATCAAGTGCCACGATGTCGGCTCCTGAAGTCAAAGGCCCCAAAATCGGAACCCGATCATAACGCTCATGTTGCCAGAACTCATCTTCTTTTTTCTTTTGAAGATAGGGAGTCACTGGCACCGGAATCGAAAAGGGCAACAAGTTTGGACCCAGGGTGGTCACACCCCAGAAACAACCTGTCGTGGATAGGGAGCCTATTCCAATGACGGAAGCCAGAATCACAGACGTGAACTTGCTTGGAAGTGACATCGAATCTGCCTTTATCAATTCAGTGATTCGTTGCGAAGCAGGATCAGGCGACTTTGCCGTTCCAACTTCACTCTTGGGCGAAAAGCGACGCAACAGCCATGCTGCGTCGATGTATGTGTTATCGAGTGAAGCTAGGAAAAACTTGCGGCCTTTTCCGGTTGTGACGAAAAAAAGTTAACTAGGGCAACGACTTGCTAGCATTCGATCCCACTTTGATGCTCATGTAAACTGAAAAACCCCCGCTCAGTGAGGTACTGAGCGAGGGTGGGAACCGAGTTTCTATCCTGATTCGGGAACTGCTTGACTTGCACTATCTGCAGTGCTTGCAGTCCTTGAAATCCAGGAACCACCAGCCGTCATCCCATTCCAGGGTTACCTTTCTCCAGCCCAAGGGTACCTGGGGATAAGGATAGAACGGACCGATGTAAGGCCAGGCTGAAGCCGAGTACTGCTTAGGATAAGTTAGAGCAGCATAGTTTGGCGAAGCAGCATAGCTTGGCCAGGCATAACCGGGCATCTGGGGGTTGTCGTAGTTAACCGATGGACCCATCGCTCCGGGCATGTAGCCAGCTCCTCCGTCGCCTCCGCCATAGCAACCATCTGGACAATACTGTGCCTGCTGGCTGTATGAAGCGGCTTGGATATTGCCACCCTGGCTCGTGTAAGCGTAGGGCACTGGCATATTGCCGCTTGCCCGTTGAGATTGTCGAGGAGCATTTGGCCGTTGACCTTGTCGCGATGCTAGCGTGCCAGGCTGGGCCTCTTCGTAGGAGACCGTACTGGCAGGCTCCTCATTTCCGATCACTTCGAGCTTGCTGATGACGTGTTGAACACCTTCGCTGCTACGAGCAATTTCCTCAGCAATTCTCTTCTGTTGTTCACTCGTGACGGTTCCCTTAAGCCAGGCAACACCGTCCTCATATTTTACACCGACGCGGTAGCCCTTCAGCTTGCCGCTTTCCTTTAGATTGTCTGCTATCTGTTGTGCTGTATTCTCATTACTGGTGGCAGCAGTGGTCGTCGAAACCGCTGGTCCCAGCGTTGAGATCAACAACGCCAAACCTAACATGAAACTCCGCATGGTCCCCCTCCTGAATTATTTGCTGCTTTGTCCACTCCCCTCATGTGAGTGGCCAAATCGCTGCAACTAGTCAGCACCTACGTGGTGCATCCATGACCCTCCGGCAGTACCGAATAAGAAGCGGTACCAACGATTTGGTCGATCTGAGATATGGTTTCGGCAATCGAGGCTGCGGAAAGGGAGTTTTTTTCCGATTCTAACGGAAAAAACATCATGGCTCAGAACTCTAGGTAAACTGCGATAAGTTTGCGGGCGCTTCCCTGTTCAATGCCAGCATGCCTCAGTGCCAAGAGTGTTTAAGAAGCGCGCGGGCCGAAGTCTACCACAGCCGTCACGATCATGATTCCCAAGGTTCCAGCTGAGAGCGGCCACATATCAAGGCAGTAAACTTGTCCCAAGATGGTGATCAGTGCAATCAAGGGGAGACATGCAAAAAATCCACTTTGTGCCAGCGTTTGACGTGAGCCAGTGGTTTCCTGGCGTACCAACCAAGCGGCGATGAGCCCAACCAGGTGAATGGCAACCCATGTCGCCTCGAGTGCAAATGTTCGTTCCATCTTGATGTCTTTCTCGCGGGAAATCCGTCACCAGCGCTTTGCAAATAAGAGCAAGCTGAGATTAGTCTGCTAGCATAGAGCTTGCTCATGTGAAAAGTTTTTGCAGTTGGCAGAATCTACTGCGATTCATGTGCCAAAGAGAGATGTAGCAAATAAGCAGGGGAAGGTGAGCCAGCCAGTTCCCCGTTTCTGCACGGAAGTGCAAGAATTACAAATCACTAAGCCGTGCCGGGCAGATCGTTTTCTCGTGGCTAGAGTTTTTTGAGTTCGGTATCGATCTCTGCGGTCTGGATATTATTGGAGATCACCTTCCCATCGGGCCCCACCATGATCGTCAACGGGACAGTCACCACACCCAATTCTCTCGCCAACCGACCATCAAAACCTCCTTCTTCGTAGAGCTGCGTCCACGGCAGGCGGTTAGCTTGGAGGTATTTGATGACAGCATCGCGATTGAAATCCAGACAGATACTAATTACTTCCAGTGTTTTGCCGCCATACTTCTGCACTAGCTCCTTCAGCACTGCATGGTCGGCTTTGCAGACATCTGAGGTCGTGGTCCAATATTGGATGATAACCGCTTTGCCTTGCAGATTCTTCAAGTCAACTTTTTCACCGTTGAGGTCGTTGCCTGTGAGGGAGATTTCTTTGCCTTCGCTGCTCAATCGTGTAATAGCTCCTTTGGCCAGATCGGCCGCGATGTTATCAGGATAGTCACTCAGAATCCTGCGATACCATTTGATAGCCTCTTCTGTCTGGCCAGACATTTCATATCCCATGGCCATTGCTCGAATCGCCTCGGCTCCGTGCTCGGAGTCTGGATGGGCCTCGACAAAGGCTTCGAGGTCTTTCATCCACTGTTCCTGCGCCTTGCCGATATCAACACCGGGTTGTGTCAGTGTGACGCCATAGTACTCGGCACACATGCGGTGGTACTCGAAATAGGCCTGCAGATCAGCGGCGTCCTCGCTCTCAGCAAGTTGCTTTTCCAAGTCGCGAAGATAGGCGACCCCACCAGGATAGCTTCCCTCCTGCGTGGCAGCACTAACGCTGTCGGCAAGTTGTTTAAGCCATTGATTGCGCTCGGACGTGTCCGCGACGGAGTTAGCGATCGCCAGGAGCAATCCCGCCCGTTGTTTGTTCAAGGCGGGTTTCTCAGCTTGTGTAGCAGAGTTGAGGCTTTCGTCGATCTTCTCCAGGTTGACGAGCATCTCTTGCAACTTTTCGGTGGGAGCCGCGTCACTGCCTACGATCGCGCGTTCACCAATACCTTGACCGCCTGGATCGAAAAAGAATCCACCCGCTACTTGTTGACCGGTGCCCAAAGTGGGGCCATCGATCAGTTTCCAGGCTCCACCAACGCTGATAAGTGTCCCCAGTTGAAGTTGGCGATGTTCGTTCCCATTCTTTACCATCGCCCAAACGCTTTCGTAGACCATCAGGTCTTTGGTGACTCCTTGCGACCCTGCAGGAACCATGCCTGGTTTGATTCCGCCGAAATCACTGAATACGAAATCTGCCTTCATGTCTGCTTCGGAAGCGACCTGTTTGAATTTTTCGGGTGCAGCCGCGATGCGTTTCTCCAACTGTTCAGTTCTGGCGGCGTCGAGTCCCAGCTTTTTGATATCCTCAGGCGTCAGGAGCAAACGCTTGAAGCGGGTCAGATCGTTATTGGCCAGTGCTTCTACAACTTCCTCTGAAACCTCTTCAGGCGAGATCAGCTTCCAGATGTCGATGATACGGTCTTCGTTTTGATCGATTCCCCAGCGTATTCCCGCACTGTGGAACCAGCGGTATTGATCGGGCTTGCCGCTATCATTGGTGTCAATATCTCGATAGACCTCGAGTCCATCGCGGAAGTAGCTCCACACATCGACAACATTGTCGCCATTAGTATCGCCAAACTCGCGGAGGATTTCGTTTTGCGGCCCGCGAACCACCCAGGCGGTGGCTCCATTTACCTTTTCGGCCTTGATCGTGCAATCAGCGAGCTGGTCTGCCGAAGGGGTGTCAAAATCAACGCCCGGTTGAAACGGCTGGAGCTTTAGGGCATCGGCTACTGAGGGGGCTGCCACCACCCGAGAAGTGGGACTTAAAAGCGTGAGGCAGACGAGGGCTAGCAGTCGAACCAGCGGGGAAAACATAGCAAAATCCTTTGAGGGGCTTCTGATTCCTGATTGTTCAATTCATCCGTGGTGAGGCCTGCGTGGACAGGACTCAACGTCCTTTATAGCGTTTTTATTGCATTCTGGGCCAGAGCGAACCGCTTTGTGCAAGTGACAGAAGTAATAGCCTGTTTTGCCGTTTGACAGCATGTGATTGCATTTTAGAATGGGTGATTCGGCAAAAGTCGGGGGCGTCTTCAGATACTGATAGCTTCCGGCAGAAGGCCGACGCGCGGGCGCATAGCTCAGTTGGTTAGAGCGCAGCCCTGATAAGGCTGAGGTCCCAAGTTCGAGTCTTGGTGCGCCCACATAATTTGATTGCGGAATTCGGATTGCGGAGTGCGGAATCCGACAGTTGTAGACTTTGGGTATTCCGCAATCCGAATTCCCCATTCCGAATTCGAATGGGGCCGTACCTCCATTGGCCGCGCGCCGGCTTTGCAAGCCG